>Ga0247841_10005733_pt1 | contig 19789 bp, 10 predicted proteins | sample LaCruzMarch2015__2_FD_192410 | JGI IMG/M metagenome (GOLD analysis project Ga0247841, IMG submission 192410) | Freshwater microbial communities from meromictic Lake La Cruz, Castile-La Mancha, Spain - LaCruzMarch2015_18m | ecosystem: Environmental > Aquatic > Freshwater > Lake | place: Spain... | reverse complement strand
CTATTTCGTTTATATTTAGCTGTACGCATTTATACTGTTAGGTTTAACCCATATTAAAGCCGCATGGATATTTTGTCAAGAATTTGAAGCTATGATGACGACCAGCCGCCTTTGCTGCTGATGGCCCGTACGCGCCAGACCACCAGGCCCACCACGGCCAGCACCGCTATGATGCCCACGATCGGCCAGATGAAGTCCATCCCGGTGAATGTGATGAGCTGCGACTGGCTCCACTCGCCGGCATTGCCCGCCAGGTCTATGGCCTTGACCCGCCAGTAATACTCGCCTGCCTGCGGCTTCTCGCCGGCCGGCAGGAGGTACTCGGGCGTGGTCAATCCTTCCTTGCGCACCACCGTCCCCGAGAAGTCGGCCTTGTTGCTCATCTCGAAGGAATAGCTGACGCCGCTGGGGTCCTCCACCACGGACCATTTGAAATCTATGGGCTTGCTGTCGAAAAGGGCTATCTTCGTGCCTGCGGTGGGCGATACCGGGGAGGGCACGCCCGGGGGCGTGGATTCGATGGTGAATGTTGCCGATGCCATGGCCATCGTGCCGTCGCTCACGGTCACCAGGTGGCTGCCCGCGCCACTGACGGGAGGCTTGAAGGAAGTGCTGAAGCTGCCCTTGCCGTCGCTGGTGGCGCTGCTCTCCACCTTCTTTGAGTCATAGGTGATGGTCAGCGGCTGGCTGGCTCCGAACCCGCTGCCCGTCAGCAGCGTGTTTTCGCCCACCGATCCGCCGGCCGGGTTAATGGCCACTTCCGGCGTGATTACAACTATATAGTCCGCGACGTCCTCAACGCGTGTGGCGTCGCCGAAAGAATCAACTGTGTGCTCGCCCCTGGTGGCGGCGGGTACGCTGAACTGGGTCGCCCACGATCCGTGCGCGTCGGCCGCGATATTGCCCACTGCCTGCAGGCCGTCGAAGGTGACCCTCACGTTGCCCTCGTTCTCCTGGAAGCCCACGCCGTTGACGAACAGCGTGTCGCCTGTGGTGATAACATCGCCCAGCCGTCCGCTGGCCTGCTCGACCTTGATGCCGGGCGAGACCGTGAAGTTGGCGTCCGGCACGTCGTCGATGGTGGTGGTGGCGCCCCTGGCGTCCACCTTGTGCGGGCCCTTGGATGATGCCGGTACCGAGAAGGATGACTGCCACGAGCCGTTGAGGTCGGCCGAGATGTTGGTCTTGACCACTGCGTCATCGTAGATAACGGCGATATTGGTCTCGCCGCCGCCGAAGCCTTCACCCGATGCCGTGACCACTCGGCCCACCCAACCCGAGTTGGGGTTGATGCCGAAAGATGGGGTCACCGCGAATATCTGCTCTTTTACCTCCGTGGCAGGTGTTGTGGACCCGCTGGCCGATATGGAGTGGTTGCCCTTGCTGCTGGGGGCTATCTTGAGCGTGTAGAGCCAGCTACCGCCGGACGTCGCCTGGATGCCCGTGGCCACGGGGTTGCCGTTGTAGATTATTTTTATGCCCGTCTCGCCGGAGTCGAAACCGTTGCCCTGCACCGCCACCTCAGTACCCACCGGGCCCTTTTTGGTGCCGATGGACATGGTTCCCAGCGTGGTGAACTCCTTCTGGAAGGACTTACTGCCTACCTTGAGCGTGACGAGGTGCTTGCCGCGCGGCGTTTGAGGCACCTTGAAAACCAGGGGTTGGCAGCTTGCCTTGGCGATGGTGCCCTGCTGGATAAGCTGGTTGTCCAAGCCCCAGTATAGGAAGTATTCTCCCTCGCCGTACTGGCAGAAGGCGGGAATCTTTACGTCCGAGCCTACAGCGCCCTGCACAGGGTCCAGCACAAGCGATTCCGCCTGCGCCGCGTAAGGCAGGATCAGGGCTGTCACAAAAGAAAGTGCAAGTAAAGCCGCCAGGATCTTTACTCTCATCGTTTAATCCTCCGCGAAGCTTTTGAATTTATCATAGCACAAATGCGCCGCTATTACCCTTCCTTGCTGGTCAGCTTGTCCAAAAACTCCATGTTGGTCTGTGACTTGGAGAGGCGCTCGATCACGCGCTCCGATGCGTCGGTAGCGCTGTTGGAATCCTCGGCCAGCATGCTGACCATGCGGCGCAGCAGCCATATCTTGGATACGGTGGCCTCGCCGATCAGCAGCTCCTCGCGCCGCGTGCCGCTGCGCATAATATCGATGGCCGGGAAGATGCGCTTCTCAGCCATCCTGCGGTCCAAATGCAGCTCCATGTTGCCCGTGCCCTTGAACTCCTCGTAGATGAGGTCGTCCATGCGGCTGCCCGTATCCACCAGGCAGGTGGCCAGTATGGTAAGGCTTCCGCCCTCCTCTATGTTGCGCGCCGCGCCGAAGAAGCGCTTGGGCGGGTAGAGAGCCACCGAGTCGATGCCGCCCGAGAGCGTGCGCCCGCTGGGGGGCATGGCGAGGTTATAAGAACGTGTCAGGCGTGTGATGCCGTCCAGCAGTATGACCACGTCCTTGCCTATCTCGGCCAGCCGCTTGGCCCTCTCCAGTGCAAGCTCGGCCACGCGGGTGTGGTTCTCCACCGGCTCGTCGAAGGTGGCCGAGACCACCTCGCCCCTGACCGAGCGCTTCATGTCCGTGACCTCCTCGGGGCGCTCGCCGATCAGGCAGACCATCAGGTGCACCTCGGGGTAATTATTGGATATGGCGGTAGCGATATTTTTCAGCAATAGCGTCTTGCCCGCCTTGGGAGGCGACACGATCAGGCCGCGCTGGCCGCGCCCTATGGGTGCCACCAGGTTGATCAGGCGTACCGAGAGGTTCTTGGGGTCGCCCTCCAGGTCCAACATATTGTCGGGGAAGATTGGTGTGAGCTGGCCGAAGTGGGGGCGGCCCTTGGACTGGTCTGAGTCCATGCCGTTGACCGTCTCCACGCGCAGCAGGCTGCAGTATTTCTCGCCCTCCTTGGGGGGACGCGCCTGCCCCACTACAGTGTCGCCGTTGCGCAGGCCGAAGCGCCTGATCTGCGAGTTGGAGATGTAGACGTCGTTGGGCCCCGGCAGCAGGCTCTCCTGCCTCAGGAAACCGTATCCCTCGTCCATTATCTCCAGTATGCCGCCCAGGCTCATGTAAAAGCCGGCCTGCGGCTCGGGCGGTGTGGCCAGCGGCTGCAGTTTGGCCATCAGCTCCTCCCTGGTCAGGACATCGTAGTTCTCGATGCTCTGCGCCTTGGCCAGCGCCATCAGCTCCTCAATGGTCTTGTTTTCAAGGTCGGGTAAATTCATCATAATGACACCTCAGTTTTTATACGTCATTGCGAGGAACGACTCTTTCCCTCGTCATTGCGAGCGCAGCGAAGCAATCTAAAGGATTGCCGCGGCCTTTCAGGCCTCGCAATGACGCGTTCGTTCGTCATATATTTTTCACGTCCCCCATCACCTTCTTCCAGTCTTCCTCGAACCTTGCGATGCCGCTCTCGGTCAGCGGGTGCCGCGCCATCTGCAGCAGCACGGCGTAGGGTATGGTGGCGATGTGAGCCCCCGCCTGGGCCGCAGCCAGGCAGTGCTGCGGGTGGCGGATGCTGGCTGCGATCACCTCGGTCTTGATCTCGGGGTATTGGCGGTAAACCTGCATGATGTCACGTATCAACAGCATGCCGTCCTCTCCGATATCGTCTAATCTGCCCACGAAGGGGCTTACATAGGCCGCGCCCGCCCGGGCGGCCAGCAGGGCCTGGTTGACCGAGAAGCATAGAGTGTAGTTGACCTTTATGCCCTCCCCGGCCAGTGCGGCGGTGGCCTCCGTGCCCTCCAGCCCGGCGGGTATCTTGACCACTACATTTTTGGCCCAGGTGGCTATCTTGCGCGCCTCTTTCACCATGCCGGCAGAGTCCCGGCTGATTACCTCGGTCGAGACCGGGCCGGGGATGATCGAGCATATCTCCTGCACCAGCTTTTTATAGTTTACCCTGCCTTCCTTTGATACCAGGCTGGGGTTGGTGGTGACGCCGCTCACGGCGCCCAGCCTGGCGCCGTGCCTGATGTGTTCCAGGTTGGCCGTGTCAAGAAAGAGGCGCATATACTTCTCCCTGTATTGATTTTATTATTATTCAGGCGCCGCCCTGCCGCATTATTTTATGGGCAGGGTGACCTGGGTGCCCTCCACGAGGGTCTCCCGGGCGGCGCCGATGAAACTCACGAACAGCGGGTGGGGACGGTTGGGACGCGACCGGAACTCAGGATGGAACTGGCAGGCCACCATCCAGGGGTGGTCCCTGATCTCGGTTATCTCCACCAGTCTGTTGTCCGGCGAAAGCCCGCTGAATACCAGTCCCTTCTTCTCGAAAACGTCGCGGTAATCGTTGTTAAACTCGTAGCGGTGGCGGTGCCGTTCATGGACCAGTTGCTCCGCGTAGGACTGCGCGGCCCGTGTGCCCTCCACCAGCGCACAGGGATAGGTCCCCAGCCGCATGGTGCCGCCCATGTCGTTGATCTTGCGCTGCTCCGGCAGCAGGTCGATCACCGGGTAGGGCGTGCCGCTGTCAAATTCCGTGGAGTTGGCCCGCTTGTTGCCCAGCGCGTAGCGCCCGAACTCTATCACCATCACCTGCATGCCCAGGCACAGGCCCAGGTAGGGTATGTTGTTTAGCCGCGCGTACGAGGCGCTGGTGACCATGCCCTCGATGCCGCGGTTGCCGAAGCCCCCCGGTACGATGATGCCGTGTACCGACCCCAGCACCTCCTGGTGCAGGCCCTTCTCCAGGTCCTCCGACTGCACCCAGATGATGTTGACCGTGCGGTCGTGGTAGAGGGCGGCATGGCAGAGCGATTCACGCACCGAGTAGTAGGCGTCCTCCAGCTCTACGTATTTGCCCACCAGCGCGATGTTGATACTCTCGCGCGGCACCTTCATGCGCACCACCATCTGGCGCCATTCCGCCAGGTCGGCCTTGGTTGCATTGAGCCTCAGGCGGCTGATTATAAAATTGCTCATGCCGAACTCTTCAAGTATCAGCGGGACCTCGTAGATGGTCTCGGCCGTGACCATGGGTATGACCGCCTCACCGGCCACGTCGCAGAAGAGCGAGATCTTGTCCCTCAGCCCCTGCGAGATGGGGTGGTCCGAGCGGCAGAGTATGACGTCCGGCTGGATGCCGATGCGGCGCAGTTCGTTCACGCTGTGCTGCGTGGGCTTGGTCTTGAGCTCCTTGGTGGTGGCGATGTAGGGCAGGTAGGTGACGTGTATGTAGAGGGCGTTATCGCGGCCAACCTCGTTGCGCATCTGCCGTATGGCCTCTAAAAACGGCTGGCTCTCGATGTCGCCCACCGTACCGCCCACCTCCACGATGATCACCTGCGCCTTGGATATCTGCGCAACCTCGCGGATGCGGCGCTTGATCTCGTTGGTAACGTGCGGGATGACCTGTATGGTGCCGCCTAAATAATCGCCGCGCCTTTCCCCCGCGATGACCGAGGAGTAGATCTGGCCGGAGGTCACGTTGGAGGCCGCCGTCAGGTTGGCGTCGATGAAACGCTCGTAGTGGCCCAGGTCCAGGTCTGTCTCGGCGCCGTCGGTAGTCACGAAAACCTCGCCGTGCTGGTAGGGCGACATGGTGCCGGGGTCCACGTTGAGGTAGGGGTCGAGTTTCTGCACCGAGACGGAGACATCGCGGCTCTTGAGTATGCGGCCGATGGAAGCCGTGGCGATGCCCTTGCCCACCGAGGAAACCACGCCGCCTGTGACAAAAATGTACTTAGCCATATTGAAAGCTATAATATCAGTCCGGGATTAGTAATCATGCGGGAAATTGAAATTGCCGGGAACGGGGAAAACCACTTGAACCCTGACCTTATTATAGATATACGTATTTAAGGCTGTCAAGTTTCATGCCCATTGCCGCGTCATTGCGAACCCGAAGGGCGCGGCAACCACCCTCCACGTCATTGCGAGGAGCCCGCAGGCGACGCGGCAATCTGTCCCCGTGCGTTGCTATAAGATTGCCACGCTTCGCTCGCAATGGCGAGAGGGAGAGCACTCGCAATGACATATTACTGACTGTACTCGAAAATCTTGATCACCGGCAGCAGGCCCGACCCCGCGCTGGCCGTCTCCTTGGACTGGTAAACCGGCTTGTACTCATTCAGCGCCTCCAGCGGCACCGGGCTAACCAGTGGATCTGTGCCGATGATGCGGTATTTCCCCTCTTTCTGCCCGGCCACGAAATACTCCGCCTCCCCGTAACCCCCGAAATTTCGCAGCCCCGTAATCTCCTTGAAGGCCTGGCCGTCAGGCATCCTCTGCTCTGTCCATGTCATGACCGGTGTTTGTGCCGGCACCACCTGCTTGCCGTCGAAGTTGTACAGGCGGCTGACCATGCTGCGGTAGTACTCGGGGTAGAAGACCAGCAGCGGGACGTACTTTCCGTCCTTCTTCTGCCAGCACAGTTCGTAGAAATCGCCCTCCTTCTTATCGCTCAGGCCGGCCACGGCGTAGAACTTGTCGTTGGGCGAGACAATGCGGTTATCGATAATCACATATTTTGCGCCCAGGCCGTCCATGATCTGGCCGGCAACGGCTACGTCCTGTGCGGTGTAAAAGCGCGCTTCGTCCCTGCGTGTGATGGCAGGGTTGGCCACCGGCATGCGGTGCCCGATTCGCGTGACCCAGTACCCGTAATCGCTCCACACCAGCACGCTGTATGCCGTGGAGGGGTATGCGAAGGTTTTACCCGGCGGCGGCACATCGTACAGACGGTAATAATAATCCGCCGCGCCGAAGGGCTCTGGCGTGCTGGTTTTCATCCACTGCATGGCCTCCATCCAGGCATTGCTCGGGCTGTGCGAGGGGCGACTGGCAACCCCCGCCGCGATGGCGGCGCCGGGTATTATTATCCCTATCACACAGGCGGCCGTCAGCAGTCCCAGTGCTATGGCGGTGCGCCCCGCACGCCTCGCCTTGGATGGCGCCCTCTTAGACTTTTTGACCGGCAGGATTTTAGCCTCCGGCGCGGGACGTGGCAGGAAGGCCGTGATACAGGTACCCGCCAGGTAACCGCTGAGCACGGCCAGTGATACGCTGAAATAGGCCGAGAACCTGACCATGGCCAGGGCGGCCAGCATGATTACAATGCTCCAGACGGCCGTTAGCATGTGTTGCGGTTCCCCTTTTTTAATACAGGCGTATACCAGCAGTGCCAGGCCGGCCAGGCCCGAGTACAGTGCCAGAGCAAACTCGTACCAGGCTATATCTATCGTAAAGGTGTCTCCCTGGAACAGCAGCGGCTTCATCTCGCCCACTACGGTCTGGCCTATGCGCCAGGAAAAGATGCCGGCAACATAGCCGGTTGCCTGGCTGAAGAGCGCGGGGAAGAGAAGCCATGCTCCCAGTCCGCCCAGCGCCAGCAAACCCCCGACGGCCAACAGGTAATAGGCCGGCCTCAGGCCCCGTGCGGTCATCAGGATCGAGATAACGTTCAACGCGATTGGCACCAGCATCAGGGCTGCCAGCGCAAGCAGCGTAATCCTGTCGCGGGAAAATGGCAGGAAAATGAGCAGGGCGATCAGAAAGCAGGTAATGGCCGTTTTGCTCAGGTAGTCGGTGGGGAAGCCCCGCAGGTGGTCGCTGATGAACTGCACGATGAAGTAAATGAAGATGATCATTACAAAAAGCAGCGCGCCCTGCCAGGTGATCAGGTAAAGCCCCAAAAATAGCCCGGCGATGATGCTGTAGGGTATATGATGGCTGGCCGGCGGGAACTGGCCATTCTTCACCATGGCATAGGTGAAGTGCCTGCTGTTCTTGAGGGACAGTATGAAGAACATCAGGAAGAAGCTGGTGAAAAATATCTCGGCCGCGTGGTGGTCGGTGTTGCCCAGCATGGAGCGTGAGAGCAGTTCGCCCGGCATGGCGGCTGCCAGCAGCGCGGCTACCAGTCCGCCCCAGCGGTTGCTTATCGCCCTGCCGATGAAGAACACCGGTATGATGGTCAGTGCGCCCAGTACCGCCGGCAGGTAGACCGCGATGCCGTCGGCAGTGGCCTGTGTTGCAGAATCCCCGCTCAGCAGTTTCACAGTGCCGGCCAGCATGTAGGCGAAAAAGGTCGGCACCCTGCCGGTGACATCCCCGCTGCCGAATAATATGAAAGGGTCGAAGGCGGTCAACTGCGGGAAATTGGCCAGCAGGTTGTCCACCAGGCGCATGTAATAATAGGCGTCGATGCCGGTCAGCTTTATCCAGCGGCCGTCGAAGACGGTTGGGTAGGGCAGTGCTACTCTCAGGTAAAGGGCGATGCCCATGGCGGGCAGTATGGTGGCCAGTGAGAAGAGCCAGTCCGGAACATGGAGCCTAGTCATCATTCAACCTTTTTATCACTTCATTGCGACCAGTTATACACTCATCATTGCGGGCTTTACTCTAACCCTCGTCACTGCAAGCCCGAAGGGCACGGCAATCCATCCGCTACCCTCGTCATTGCGAGCGAAGCGAAGCAATCTGTCCGAGGTGAGTGGATTGCCGCGTCGCCTGCTGGATACTCGCAATGACAACGTATAAAACGCATCACGGATTATACTCGAAAATCTTGACCTTTGGCACCTCCCCATTGCCCACGCGGGACTTCTGTGGGGAGGTGAATGCTGGCCGGTACCCGGTCAGCGCCTCCAGTGGCACCGGACTGGCCAGCGGGTCCTTGCCCACGATTTGCCAGTTGACTCCCTGTTGCGCGGCTAAGAAGGCCGCCGCCTCGCCGTAGTTGCCGAAAGTCTTGATGCCGGTAATCTCCTTGTAGGGCTGACCATCCAGGCCTGTTTTATACTCCCACGATACGGCCGCGGTCTCGGACGGCGTATACGCTTTGCCGTCGAAACAGTAAAGCCGCACCGCCATAGTGCGGTAGTATTCGGGGTAATACAGCAGGGTAGCCGCCAGCTTGTCATTCTGCTTGCGGTAGTAGACCTCGTAATATTTGGCAGATGTTTGCCCTGCCACGGATGCGATCGCCCTGAAGCCGGTGTTCCAGTTGACCATGTAGTCGTCGACCACCACGTACTTCATGTTCCAGCCGGCGTTGACCTGCGCGGCCTTCTGTGCGTCCGGGGCCATGAAATAGTCCTGAGTGCTGAGTTGCGCCGAGGCCGGGTTGGTCAGAGGCACGCGCTGCCCTATGCGCGTGACCCAGTAGCCGTAGTCCCACCAGCAGAGCACACTGTAGTCCGCCTCTTTCTCGGCCCGGGCCGGTTGCTTGCCATAATAATCGTAGTAATAGCCATCCTCCCCGAACGGCTGTGAGGTCTTATCGCGCAGCCAGTCCATGGCCTGGCACCAGGCGTCAGGAGGGGGAAATAGCGCTTTTGAAGCAACATCGAAACATGGCCTGTCGCCCCCGGGCAGTGGACCGGTGTTGGGGTAGATGACCACAAATGCCACGGCAGCTATGCCCAGCGCCGTAAGTGCGGGATTTCTGCCCGGCTGCTTCTTTGCCGTAGCCTTCTTCTTTTTCCCAATGGGTACGGGCGCGGCTTCCCCTGTCATATCCCGCAGTCCGCACGCCCTGAGTACCAGCCATCCCGTGTAGCCGGCCAGTATGGACACATCAATGGCCAGGTAGTAGGCGAAGCGCTGCATGGCCAGCGCCGAGAGCAGTATTATGACGCTCCAGGCGGCCAGCAGCATGATCTCCGGCTCACCCTGCTCTAAGGATTTATATATAACAATGATTAATGCTATTGCTGCCAGCAGCGAGGCCGATGTGAAGTTTCCCCACAGCAGGACCGGGGTGAAATTCCCCTGGCTGATCAGCAGCGGCTGCGTCTCGGCAATGGCGGTGCCTGTGTTCCAGGAGAAGAAACCGGCCATCGTGTCCGCCGCAGCGTTAAAAAGCTGGGGGCTGACCAATCGCAATGCCAGCAGGCCCGCCGCTGCCAGGGCTATAACTATGACCGGGTAGTAATAGACTCTTAGATTTTGCCGGCGCATTAGAATCGACAGCGCCGGTAGTGCCGCCGCCCCTGCCGCCGCTATAAGCAGCGACGGTATGGCCAGCCATCCCGCCGGCCCGGCCAGGGAAAGCAGCAGTGCGCAAAGATAGGCCGCAACCCCCGTTATCCCCAGGTAAACCGCTGTCCGGCCCCTGAGGTGGTCGCTGACCGACTGCAGGGCCAGCCAGGTGAAGCTGATGAAGATGAAGAGCGGTGACCCCGTCCATGAGAGGATGTAAAGTCCTAGGCAGATGCCCGCCAGTACGCCGTAAACAAGGGGTTTGACGATTCTTCCCAGGTCTCCCCGTCGCGGTATCACGGCCAGCCCCTGGCCTGACTTAACCGAGAGCAGTAAAAAGAGCATGAATAAAGTTGATAGGAATATCTCCAGTGCGTGGCTGTCGGTGTTGCCCAGCAGCGTGCGTATGAGGAATTCACCGGGCATCAGCGCTATAAACCCGGCCGCCACCAGTCCCGCCCATTTGTTAAAGATAGCGCGGCCAATGAAAAATACTGGGAAGACCAGCAGCGCGCCCAGCACGGCCGGGAAGAAAACGCCTACCAGGTCCACGGTCTGCTGCGATGGCGAACCACCTCCCAGCAGCCAGGCCAGGAAACCCATGCAATAGACAAAGAAGAGCGGCCGCCCGGCAAGGTCGGCGCCTCCCGGGTAGATGAAGTAGGGGTCGAAGCTTGACAGGAGCGGGAAGTGGCGGGATAGGTTGTCCAGCAGGCGCACGTATAAGTAGGCGTCGTTATCGGTGAACTTGATCCAGCCGCCCGTGAATACCTGGTCCCAGGGTACAGCCACGCGCAGCGCAAGCGAAGCGAAGAAAGTCAGCGCCAGCAGCGTGGCGCAGGTAATGGTTTGATTGCTCGGGCGGCTCATGAATATGGAACTAATAATATCAAAATGCCCACGTCATTGCGAGAGCCCCATTTTAGCCTGTCATTGCGAGGAGCCCGCCCTTTTTATTCGTCATTGCGAGCCTGAAGGGCGCGGCAATCTAGAACGCTCTCGCCCCAGGCAATACCCTGGTCAGGCAGTTGTCAGTATTGCCGGCCGTCCCGTTCTCTCCTTTAGTATCCACGCAGACCGTGGCCGCCGTATCGTTTAGGTAGCTCCAGCTGAAGGTGCCGAAGACCAGTGTCCTGGATTCCCCCGGCGCCATGGGTGGTATGTAGCCCGTGGCTGCCACGCTGTTGCCCACGTAGAGCTCGGAACTCGACGGGTTGGAGACGGCGTCACCCGCATTCCTCACCGTGTAGTAGACCATGGAAGCCTCGCGGAATAAGTCTACCACTATCAGGCTGGCATGCCGGGTATCGAATGGTCGTACAATGACGCTGACCGACTTGGATGAAGGCCCGCCACTGTTGAGGGCGGTCAGGGTGTAGGTCGTATCGGCGGTTGGGCTGACCAGGCGGCTGCCGCCGGCGGGCACGATGCCGATATCGGGCCTGATCTCGATGCGACTGGCAGCCTTAACGTTCCAGCTCAAAGTCAGCGGCTGGCCGGCCGTTATGGTGCCGGGGACTGCCGAGAAATTTATTATTTCGGGCAATGGGACACCCGGGGCGGCCTGCACCGAGAATCCCGCTGAGGAAAGAGGTTTGCTGTCGAGAAGGAGGTCGACGCTGTAATCGCCAGTGACCCAGCCCGTATCGGTTGCGTCGGCCGGGAAGACCAGGTAGGGCCCGCCGGCCACGGCCAGCGATTCCTCTTTAAGGGTTTTCCACTGGCCGCCGCTGTTGTAAAGCCATTTCGCGCTGAGCTCTCCCGTGACGGGCAAACCTGCCGTGCTGACCGAGCAGATGATGCGAGGCGTATCCACCGTGAAAACGGTGGCCGAGTTAAGCGGCCTGCCGTCGGCGTCCACCTGCGTGGTGAAGACCGCGGCCGGCTGAGGGGCGCATGCAGCTAACAGCGTGAGCAAAAGTGACAGGGACAGTAATAGTTTAATAATCATTGGCTTACTGGAACTGTTCCAGCCGACCCTCCTTCCAGACGGCGAAGTCTTTGTCGGCGCTGGCCCCAGCGTCCGTGCGCAGTATAAGGTAGGCCACCTGCCCCTCGTAATCCTTGAGGTCGACCACCCAGTCCTCGAAGACACCGGGCTGGGTCATGGTCTTGCTTGCCACGAAGTTGGTGGTGTCGTTGAGGCCCTTTAGACCCAGCTTAAAGGTCACACCGTCCGTGCCGGTGGCGTTCTGCGCCAGCCCGACTTTGCCCATAAACTTTAGCTTGGGAGGTATTTTGATAGCTATCACGGAAGTGGCTATCGGACCGGTGTTGACCGCGCCCAGGCCGGCAGTGGTATCGTAAAAGTAGCCGAAATACCCCTGTATCCAGGAGTTGGGTGACTGCGGAGGGATTACCTCCACCGAACCATCGCTCGTCTTGAAGTGGGCACCCGTCGTGGTCGTCTCCGTCGTGTAATACTCGGTGGGTCCCATGTTGGTCAGCCAGGTGGCCTGGTGCGCCTGCGGCAGCAGGTCGTACTTGAAGAGCATGCCGTATATCTTGCTCAGGCAGTTGTTGTTCTTGTCTGCCTCGGTGGCCTCGTTCTTGCCATCCGCACAGGCCTTGACTATGTGGTTCATTATCGAGAAGTCTATGTAGCTGCCCCCGCCCTCGGGAGGGGGAGTTGAAGGAGGAGGCGGCTGTTGAGGGGGTGTTGTCATCGCTAACAAAAATTCGATGGGGATACTCACGCCCAGCAGGTGCAGTGTGCCTTTGGGACCGCCGCCGCCCGAGGGGATATCTCCACCGCCGCACCATGGCCACTGGTAGCTTGAGAACTGCATGCTGCGCTCCTCGCCCGGTTTCAGCTTGTCCACGAAGCTGGTCCCTCCCAGGGTCGGGAACATGTTGTCCACGTACAGGTAGGTATAGGTTGGCGGCGAGTCCTCGGCGCCTATGTTCTTAACCTTGTAGTAGATCATGCATTCCTGCAGCCAAAGGTCGGTGACGATCAGGTCGGGCGCGCCCGCCAGCGCCTGCCCCACCTTCACTGTGATCTGGCTGGTGGTGGCGCCGGCGTCGTTGGATGCTGTTAGGTTATACGTGGTTGTGGTTGTCGGTGTAATGGTACGCGTGCCGGAGGCGGGTAGTGTGCCTATCTCCGGCTGCAGCGTTACCCTGGTGGCGTTGCCGGTATCCCAGGTCAGCGTCACCGTCTGACCGGCCGCTATCGTGTCGGGTACGGCGGTGAATTTGCCGATGGAAGGCCCTGACGTGGGCGCCGCCAGGTTCTGCACGGTGAAGGGCAGGCTGGCCGGCTCCTGGCCGTTGGCTGAAAGCGATGCCTGGTAATTGCCCTGAGGGAAGCCGCCCGGGGGTGGCTTGATGGTGAAGGACAGGTATTTTGTCCCCTGTCCGGTCAGTGTCTGGTTGAAGAGGGTCGAGTTGGCCATGCCCGCGGCTTCCCCTCCAAGGTAGGTGAGTTTGCCGGTTACCTGGGTGTTGGCCGGGGCGTTATTAAGCTTGAGCGACAGGTAGATGTTCTCGGCGTTAACGGGGAAGGTATTGGCCGGGTTGAGCGGTTTTGAATCGCTGTCCACGGAGGCCGCCAGCGTGGCGTCGCTGATCAGCTGTGATGACGTTGCCCCCGTATTTAACCTGACGCAGCCGGGCAGCGTCAGGGCCAGCGAGATAACGGTGAAAAGCGCGATAATGGCGTACCAACCGGATTTTTTCATGACAACCACCTCCGTATTGTGATTACAGGCTTATTATATATAACCACCGTTAAAGTGAAAAGGTCTAAACACGTCATTGCGAAGGAGCCCCTTTTTATTCGTCATTGCGAGCGAAGCGAAGCAATCTGTCACCAGCTGAGGTTCAAACAGTTGTTCCTCTCATCGTACTCCCCGATCACGTCCTGCGCATCGGAGCACACCCGCACAGGCAGCGTGTAATTCCGCTGTGCCCCGTGCGGCCAGTCGTAGTTGGGGAATGACTGCGCCCTCTCCTGCCCGGCCGAGAGTATATCGCTGAAGGCCGAGGCGCGCTGTGCCCCGTCGATGTAAAGGTACGTGGTAGTCGGCTTGACCGTGTTGACCCCGCCGATGTTCTTGACCTTGAAGAAGGCCTTGTTGCCCTCCACCCAGAAGTCCGTGACCGTCATGTCCGGCCTGTCGCTGATATAGGATGTCACATGCACGCTGGCCTTCATACTTGTATTGCCCGTTGCGTTGGTGGCGGTCAGCACCCACTCGGCGCTGTTGGCCGGGGTCACTATCTGGCTGCCCGCGGCAGAGACGTTGCCGATGGGAGATATCTGGACCTTTGTAGCGTCATTGACCAGCCAGGACAGTGTAACAGCCTGCCCGGCCATGATGGACTCGGGTTGGGCCCTGAAGTAGGTGATTGTGGGGGCCTGCTGTACCGCCTGCTGGACCGGGCTGACCGTGAACTGGGTGGTGGTGATATCCTTTCCGTTCAGTGATAGTGTGGCGGAGTACTGGCCGCTGCCCCAGGTGCCGGTGACCGGCTGCCTGCTGAATGAAACGTAGCGTGTGCCCTTGACCGTGGCCGACTCCTCGGCAAGCTGCTGGTTCTGGATATTGCCGGAGCCGTCCTTGAGATAAATCCATTTGACGCCAACAGTGGTGTTTTCGGGGGCGTTGTTCACTTTGGCTGTCACGTAAACATTGGGTGTGCTGGCTAAGAAAGTGCTGGCCACTGATAGCGGCTGGCCGTCCGCGCTGACCGCGCTGGCCATGGTCACCTCGCCCAGCGAAGCAGGGCCCTGGCTGGCCACGTCGGGGTTGACCTTTATGCAGGCTGACATGGCCGACAGCGCGGTAATAAGCAACAGATAAACAATAATTTTACACATCATAACTACCCCGGTTTTTCTTTCATCATATTTCAGGGATGGGGCAATGTCAATATAAAAGAGGGAGGGGCGGCTTGCGCCGCCCCTCCCGTGCTATCCAGTGCCAGTGAAGTGGTGATTACACCCTGCGGGTTTTGAAGATAAGGACCAGGGTGACGATCACGAGGATGGCGCCGATTGCGATGATGACCCAGACCCATACCGGTGTTGCGGGCTCCGCTGGAGGCGGTGCCGGCGGTGCCGGTGCGGGTTCGGTCTGCAGACTGAAGGTTGCAGACCAATCGCTCGGGATGTTCTGGCCGTTGACTTCCAGGGCCTTTACACGCCAGAAGTAATTGGTGCTGTAATTCAGTGTGCCGCTGTATTCGTAACCGGTGGTGGTGGTGGTGGCGGTTACAACCAGGCTCTTGAACTCAGGATCCGTGGCGAGGTCGAACTGGTACTTGGTGGCCTCTTTCCAGGGGCTCCATGAGAAGGAGGCTGGCTTTACCTTGCAGCCGAGGCAGCCGTTGTTGGGGGCCAGCAGTTGTACGCCGTAGTACGGGGTGTTAACGATGAATCCCGCTTTAACGGTGAAGCTGCGGACCTCTGACCAGGGGCTGGCAGCGATCTGCGCGGTGGCGGACTTGGCGGAGCGGATCCTCCAGTAGTAGATGGCACCGGCTTCAGGCAGCGCGCCCGGGGCTATCCAGGCAGCCGGTGAAGTCATGTTGGTGGAGTCCATCTTGAGCAGGATGGATCCGGTCACAGAGCCGATCGTTCCGGCGCTGCTCATCTGGGGGTTGATCCTGAGGGTGAAAGCTGCGTCCTTGGCGATCTGGAGCTGGTACCAGGTGCTCAGGCAGAGCTGTTCCCAGGCCAGGTCGATCTGCTGGTTGCGGCCCGTTACGGGGTCTGCGCCCACCAGGAACTTGTCAGCCGGGGTCTTCAGGATGGGGCCCTTCTTGGCTAAGCAGTCGGTGTAGGCCCAGAGCATGCCGCGCTTCCATGCGGGAGCGTAGCCTACCCAGGGTGCTGTGAACCTGGCTACTAGTAAGCCCTCAGTAAGAGCGGTAGTCTGTTGGGCAAAAGTTGCAAGAGGGCTGACTTTGGAGCTCTGCCAGAAACGGCCGCCAGTCTCGGTCCAAGTAGAGACCGTACCGGGGTTGAGCAATGCGCCGTCTTCGGAGCCGTTGCTCATGTCGTCGATGGCATAAAGAGTGGTGTTGGTGTCAAGCGTGCAGCATCCGCAATACTTGAGCGAGGTGGGCTCAAGTGTGAACCTGATGCCGGTGGTCGCAAGAGGTGTGAAGATGTCCAGGCAGTCCCAGTTGATGCCGGGCTTGGGCATGCCTTCGCGCGGCTTGAGTGTGCGGCAGACTGCGCTGTTCTTCGGATTATAGTCCAATAGATCACCCAATGTGCTACCGCCGAGGCTGACGGTGGTTGTCGAAACGGTATTCTGTGTCCCCGTGGTAACAGTAGTGATCGTAGGAGCGATGCCGGTAATACCGCCGTCGGGACCGGCGTCGATTTTCATTTTTGCTAATGACGTCGGAACGGGGGCATGCGCTGAATACAGCGCGGGCTGGGGATCACCCGTCCAGGCCTGTGCTATGCCGAACTGGCCTACGGGATGCGGTGGGTTGTTGGATGCCGGCCAGTTCAGTTCGGCAATGCCGTCGAAGATGTACTTGCCGCCGTTGGCAGAGGACATCATGTCATTGTCGGACCACCTGGTGAAGGACGGTACCGTGTTGCGGTAAACCGTACCCGGGTTGGTGGGGGTGGGATCTGCCAGGTTGTCATCGCCCATGTAGATGAAGTTATTGTTCTTGAAGTCCACATCGAAGATGACGTGTTCATTGCCGTTGCCGTAGAGGGAGTCGGTGATCAGCATGAAGGTGACGCCCTTGTCGGCCGAGTAGGCAGCCTGGTAGGACTGGTCTGCGTTGGCGCCGACCAGTACCTTGCCGTCGGGGACGGCTACGATGGTGTGGCCGCCCAGCATTGTGGTGTCATAGGTGGGCAGGTTGGTCGACCAGGCTGTGCCGGTGTAGGGCAGCCTCTGGACCGCGCCCTGATAGTTTACCACGTATAAAGTAGTGCTCGATTCGAAGGCGAAGTCCTGTACAACGTATCTGGGTGTAATCATGGCCCAGTAGTCGCCGTAGTCTGGTGACCATGCCATTACGCCACCCTTGGTACCTGTGGTTGTGGCATTGGCGCCCTGCGCGGCCCAGCCTACGATCTCGCCGTCCGCCTTATCGGTGCAGGAGGGGACGACGCGCAGTATGGGCAGGTCGCTCTGTTGGACACGGCAGGAGCCTGAGGTGGTGTGCGTGAATACGCGCTCCCAGTAGGTGCCCAGCGGGGGTACCGCGGGGAGCGGTGCGGCCACGTTGGGGTTGATGGTGGAGCGCCAAACGCTGTCGAACTCGTTGCAGTACAAGCCACCATTGCGGTTGGCTGAGGCTAAGTAGATGGTGGTGCAATCGGGTGCGATGGCTACGTCGTTGAACCAGTCGATGGTGGTGTCGATGGCCAGTATCTGGTTCCAGGTCTCGCCGTTGTTGCGGGAGATGGCGAAAGCGGATTCGTCATTGGGGGTGGTGGTTTTGAACCCCCAGTTATACCAGAAACCAACAGGTAGGGGACCGTACATGGTAGTATACGGAAGTGTCGGGTTTGAGCCGGTGGCTGCATAGCCAAGCGAGCCATCGACGTTCCATGCCACCAGGGCCGAGCCGTAGCCGGTCTGGCTGCCCACGAGGCAGCTGTCCTGGTTGGCCGCGCCGGTGGTGGGTTTAAGTGCAGGGTACCAGCAGGGTATGGGGCAGGTGGTAGGCGAATCCGTGAACCACGTAGGCACGGTCGCCGTGCAGGGGAAGCCCATTCTTTCGCCTGCCAGCAGCTTGCCTGAGGCATAGGTGCCGAAGTAGGCGATGGTGTAGATGGACTTCGTAGCAGTGTTGGTCGTGTCCATCAGGACGTATACCGTGGTGTCATCCACGCGGTAGATGCCGTCCTGTGCTACAGTAGACTTCGCCAAGCCAACTGCGCGGTATGCGTCAAGGCTGATATAGGCCCTGCGCAGTGAGGACGATTGTCCTGAGAAGTCGGATGGGAGCTGCAGGGATACGTTGTTGAGGTTTGCAGCGGCCGCTCCGGGCGTGAGGGGGAGTGTTGAGTTGTAAAGCTTGATGCCAGGATCACCATAGGCCCAGCCAAGGGTGAAGTTGGTATTGAGGTCGCGGAAAGCCACGTTGAAGAACGTGCCGATTAAAGGATTGTCAGCACCACCGCCATTGGTGGCATATACCAGGGCCACGGATGAGTCACCGCTGTAGGTGGGTGAGAACTTGATGGCCATGTACTGCACGGGTGTAGCAATAGGTAAAGGTTGTACTACGCCACCGCCATTGTATACCTGTGACTGCCAGGTATTGAAACCGCCGGTGGACCTGACAAACCAGCGGCCGACCCCGGTAGCATCATTGGTGACAAAGCCGATGTCGCGCTTTCCGCCATAATCGATCGAGATGTCGATGTTGCGGATGAATTCAGCGGCGTTAAGGCCGTCGACGCTGGAGGTACCTAAGGGGCCGCCATTAAAGGCGAGGTCCCAGTTCTGCCCGGCGTCTGTGGTGTAGTAGATGCGCCTGGGCCCGGTATTGAAGCCATTCAATAAAGGATTATTGACCTGGTTGCAATAATCGGCTGTGACGGCTATAACCTTGGGGTCGTCAGGCGCAATAGCAACCTGGTAGAGGTTGACCGGGAAAGTGACAGTCGGGTTTGCATCAACTATCCCGAGGGGTGGATAGGTTATACCCTGGTACCCGAAATTCGGGTTGCGCAGCAGCCCCAGTTCCCTGGTCAGGGTGCCGGAGATGCCCGAGTTGTTGGAGTAGAGCAGGCCGTTGATTTTAAGCGGCAGTGCTGCCAGCTCTTCCTTGAGTGCGCCGAGGTCACCGCGGGCGATCATGGCTATGGTCACACCATCGTTGCCGACCGCCATGCTGATGATATCGCTGCCCAGGCCGTTAAATGAGCCTGCGCGGTGGTAGTTATAGACATCGTTCTTGCCGGAAACCGATCCCGGCGTGGAGACGGTGTCCCACTTCATGATGCCCGGGTCTGCAGTAACCGCTGCCGGCGCTGCAATATTCATCGGGACCACGAAGGAGGCAACCATCAATATAGCTGCGAAAACTCCAAGAATGCTTGGAAACCTTGTTTTCATTATTCCTCCTGATTTTTTTAAACCCGGTAAGCCCACTCAGGGCCTTTTTACGGCCCCGGGCCTATCCCTCCGGGAACTCCCAGGCAAAAATTTTCGACCTCCTTGCCGGGGAGTTTTTTCCGGGCAACCCCCGCCATTAAGGCGATGGTTACCCTGCAGGTCATTTAGAGCCGGCCTGGCTTCGGCTGTCCCCCTCGTGTCAGGCGTTGCGCCCCGGGACCGGGGCAAGCTTCTCTCTTATCGCCGCGGCAACTCGTACAGGCCGCCGCAGCCTGGGTTATGCACATCACCTCCTTTATAGCTAAATTCCCAATGCACAAGAGACAAGGATATACCTTGCCTTGATTTTAAGTATATCATACCGTGTCAAGAGGTATAAAATAAGATTGCCACGCCCTTCGGGCTCGCAATGACAGGATACCGTCATTGTGGAGGGAGGGTCTTTTAATACGTCATTGCGAGCGAAGCGAAGCAATCTATCCCCGAACGTCAATACAAGATTGCCGCGGCCGCTGCGGCGGCCTCGCAATGACATTAGTTGTAGTATCCCCTCACCCTCTGAATAAACGCCCTCAGCAGGAAAACGAAAATAACAATCAAAATGAGGCTTATGCCGGCCACCACCCACAGGTTGATCAGCCCCACCTGGAAGGCGTAGGGGGAGAGCGACCACTTGCTCTTGTTGCCAGAAGCGTCCGAGGCCTGCACCCGCCAGTAGTAGGTGCCCGGCTCTAAATTCATGGTTACGTTTGTGTCTGTGATGCTGCTCCTGCGCATGCCGGGCATGAGCGGGAAGAAGTTGAGGTT
>Ga0247841_10005732_pt1 | contig 19797 bp, 18 predicted proteins | sample LaCruzMarch2015__2_FD_192410 | JGI IMG/M metagenome (GOLD analysis project Ga0247841, IMG submission 192410) | Freshwater microbial communities from meromictic Lake La Cruz, Castile-La Mancha, Spain - LaCruzMarch2015_18m | ecosystem: Environmental > Aquatic > Freshwater > Lake | place: Spain... | reverse complement strand
TCAAAAGTCCCGTTGGCTTTTTCGGGCATCGGCGCGGCCGCGATAGGTTCCGTGGCTGGGGTTCTGTCCTTCAAAGCTGTATTGGACAGCCTCAGCGTCACGCTCAAGGAAAGCCTCCTGGCATTCTCCGAAGACAAGCTCGCGCTGGATCAACTTGCCGTGGCCTGGAAAAACGCCGGTCGTAGCATGCCGGTTGAGGAGCTTAATAAGCCTATTGCGGACCTTGCGAAGGCTACGACGTTTGATGATACGTCAATTGCCAACGCAGCCAGGATGCTTGCAATTCATTCCGCCGTTACTGATGACTTGATGGAACGGAGCCTGAAAGCGGCGGCGGACCTCGCTGCATTCCAGAACACGGATATACAGACGGCGGCTGAATATTTGGGCCGGGCGGCGGAGGGACAGCTATTCGGTCTCAGGCGCATGGGTATCGCTCTCAGCGCGACGACTATGGAGAGCAAGGATTTCCGGGACGTTCTGAAGGATATCGAAAAAAGTCTCGGTGGACAGGCTGTCGTAGCCGCCGAATCGTATCACGGCCAACTTAAAAAAATTGGGATTTTGCACGGGGAATTGAAGGAACGGCTCGGATCTATATTTGAACCCGCGGCACAAGTGTGGGCCGGGGACAAAGTGGCCTGGCTTACGAGCCTGAATGATGAGCTTCAGAGAAGTGTCGAAAGTGGCTATCTTGGGGATGTGAGCAAGAAACTGGAAAACATTGCTCGTGCTCTATCCCTGGGTAAAGGAGTAGCCGAGGGCTGGGGCGATGCCATGTTTCGGGGTATTGGTGAGGGTCTAAAAAACATGGCACCCATTTTGGACAAATATCTAAAATTATTGGAGTGGATAGGGCAAAAAAGGAAGGAGGGCGCGGGCGAGACGGAAGGCGGGACGGCGGGGGCTGGTCAGTCATCCGCACCAGGACAGCCTTTCAGTTGGAAAGTGGAATCAGCAAACCAATTGAAAACTGCATCAGCAACTCTGGAGGCGGAATGGGCCGCACTGGATGAGAAATGGGGGGAGTTTATCGACCCGGCAAAAAAAGAGCAGGTGGCTGGTCTTGTAGATGAAATTTCCCGAATGGCCCAATATTTCGCATTAATTCAGGACGAAATGTCGTGGACACCGCCGGATGGTTCTGGGCTGGAACAGTATGCAGCGGTCATGGAGAGAGTCAATCAGCAGCTCGCGGGTGAGAAGCCGGGTGGACCGGTTGACTACAAGCTCCAAGAAATTGAAGCGCAGAATTATTTCTCAAAACTCACGGCTGACATGAAGGCGGCCTATGAAGCCGAGAAATCGGAGATTGAATCCACTGCTCAGACGAAGGAAGAAGCGGAACGCCGGAAGTTTGACGCTGCAAACCTCTTCTCACAGAAACGGGTTGCAACGGCTCTAGCCGAATACGAGCGGATGCTGGCTTCAAAAGGGGGGACCTGGTCCAAACAGGAAAATGAAGTCTCTGCCCGTTATAGGACTGAGGGCCTAACCGGAGAGGGGCTCAAACAGGTTGAGGCGAACAAAGCCGAAGCGCTCAAGGAGCTTCGCAGGACACAGGCCAAGGAGACGGCAGACCTTGAGAAGAAGCTTACGGACACGATCCGAGAGGAGCTAACGGCGAGATTCGCGGAAGTGCGGAAATACGTCGAAAAGGTCCGGGCCTTAGAGGACGAATTATTCAAGCTGCAAATGGCGAATGTGGAAGGGCTCGCCAAGCTCCGCCAGGGGACGCAAACCGAAGGGGAGAAGCTCACGGCGCAAGTCGATGCGATGCAGGCCAAATTACAGCAAGCCGTAGATTTGATGCCCACCATGCCGGAGCGTGCAAAAGCTCTTTTCCAGGAGGCGCAAGGACTAGCTCAGGGTCTCGTTCAGAATATCAAGAGTCTTGAGGATAATCTTAAGGGGGTACGTGACTCCTTCGCTCAGTCATTCCAGGCCCTGGACAAGTTGGGGAAGACGCCAGAGCAGGTTCTTGCAATGGACGCAGCGGGAGTCAAAAAGACTATTGCGGAGGCGCAGGCAGCGCTTGGAGAGGGCAATTACGCAGAGGCACAGAAGAAAGCCGAGGCTGCACGGCAGAAAATCGACAGTCTAGTATCACAAGCTGAAGAGCTTTATGGACCCGAGCAGGCCAAAAAGATGCTTGGGCCACTGCTTGAAGAGGCCAGGGTTCTCGCCGATGTGAGCGCCGGGAGCCAACTGGACCAAGCCAGAGATATCCAAAAGCAGGCAGAGGATATCTATTCGGCGGCTGGGAAAAATCTTGAGACGATCATCGCGGATCAGATCAACGTGCTGAAAGCTCAGATGGGGATTGAGCAGCAGCTTATCGCTGCCCTTCAGGGTCTCACCGTCGCTATGGGCGCAAAAGCCGGACAGGTTCCCCCAGGTCTGCAAGGTGCTGGCGCAGAGGCCGGAGCCGGACAGCCGGGAACACCGGGGACACAGGGCGACTTTGCCGGTCTTGCTGGTACGTCTCCTGGGATGGTAGCCGCTGGTCTCCCTGGGAGCGAGTATGGCGGCGCAACCGTAGGGCCAAATGCACCGGCCACACCTAGTATAACCCCAGAGCTTTCATTCTTTGGCCAGGGCATTGAGCGCACTATTGCTGATTGGATTTCATCGTTGAAGCCGATGGACGCACTTCAGGCATGGTCACGGAATGTCGGGGAGACGGTGAGCCAGGCAAAGGGAATTCTTCAACCTCGCGGAAATGAATCATCAGACCAATTCTCAGAGGCCGGAGAGAAGCTGGACGGCTCTGCTACGAAGTTTGATGATACGACCTCCAAATTTGACAATATCGTGAACAAGTTGGAACAAATATTTGGCAAAGGTGTTGAAGTGAAGGTCACAATTAACGAGAGTGGCGCTGCTTCCGCACAGGTATGGACATAAACAGCGCTCCGGCGCAAATACTAAAGGAGTTTTGTCATGGCAGAAAAAATTGTTTTGAAACAACATGCTCGGCGGTTCACGGTCACCTCCAACGAGATTCAACGCTCTGTCGTAATCAGCATTGCGAGCCGACTTTGCGAGATGGGCGCGACGGACCTTGCACAAACACTGGTAAATCTGGATAGCCTCCAATGGAAGGCGCTCTGCATCGCACTTTGCGAGGAGTCACACTCGCTATTCCGCGCTGAGATACCGCAGAGTCAGGCCAAGCTGACGGAACTTCGCATCAGTAGAGGACTTTCGAGAGGCGAATTAGTCCAGAAACTCCAGGGCATAGACAGGACCCTGAAAATATCGGAGCTGAGTTTGGTTCACTTGGAAACTAGCGCCAAGCGCCGTCGGGAGGCCAACGAGTCCTGTAAAACCGCACTCAGTTCCTACTTCCGAACCGACTGGGAGACGCTCAGTCAGCCGATTTCAACGAAATAACCCGCTCCACGGCCCGATAATTGGGGCTGGGAGCCAACACAAATTGAGGAGATGCCGAGATGAAACATTCAGAAAAATCAGAGGCGAGACAATTGATTGTGGCCACCGCTATCGCGACAATGACCGCCCTTGAGCGTATGGCTGAAACTGCCGGAGTGAAACAGGCTGTAAAATCAGACCGGTTGCGGAAGGCCATTGATTACGTGGCCCGGTCACGAGATAAACAGCTTGCGCAGAAGGCCGATGCGGGACAGGCAAAGAAGGCCGAGAATGCCCCAAAGCCCGGAAAACTTAGCCGACTTGCGCGCACCATAGGTGCGGTGTGTTCGATGAACCCAAGCCAGGAAGAGCGCGATGCCGCACGCCGGTCGGCATGGGCAGGGCAGGCAAAGAAGTCTGATTATTGCGATGACCCTATTCGGGTCTTCGATTCCATGTTTAAGGGATAAATCATCCGGCCGGGTGCAAAGCCCGGCCTTATCCCTTCCCTTTGCTGTCTCAGGCGTGACTGCGTATTCCCCCTTGCCTTATAGCGCTTCGCGCGATACACTATACTCATGATACGGAGCTTCAGGGACAAAGACACAGAAGGTTTGTTCAATCTGGAACCGTCTGGGAGGCTTCCCCCGGACATTCAGAATAGAGCCCATAGAAAGCTCCTACGGATTGACGCGGCCCAGATGCTATCTGATTTGTCGGTATTCCCTGGAGACTGTCTTGAAAAGTTGAAAGGAAGTCGCGAAGGCCAACACAGTATACGGATCAACAACCAGTGGCGTATATGCTTTGTCTGGAAAGACGGGGACGCGTACCTGGTTGAAATTTGCGATTATCATTGAGCAGGAAAGAACCATGAGAAAGAAGATTATGCCTGTCCATCCTGGGGAGATCCTGTACAAAGATCTCATGAAGCCTTTAGGTTTGAGTCAGAACAAGCTTGCCGAGGAGCTAGGAGTCGATGCCGGGCGAATCAACGCCATAATTCAAGGCAAGCGCAGTATCACAGCAGATACAGCCCTGAGACTCGCACGATATTTCAAGACTACCCCCGAGTTTTGGATGAATCTCCAGACAAGATACGACCTCATAGTGACCGGCTTGGCGAAAGGGCAGTATATCAAAAAGGATGTGAAGCCGCTTGCGGATCAGGACACTACGGGAAACATTGCCTCCCACGCTGCCGACACGCTTCACGACACTAATAAGTCGCGACATCGGAGACCCTCATAGGCGGAACCGTAGCGACTATGGCGCGTGGGGCAGGCGGCTGTCTGAAAACAAACTCCGGTCGTTTAACTGGCCTGCTGAGTGCGTGTGCTTTGCACGGATGCGAACTGAAGGGAAGCGGCTGGCAGAGATCGCGAAGGTGTTCGGGCTGAAGAGCGAAGATGATGTTAAACACAGAGTTGCTGTCGGGAAAATACCGGACCTTGGAAATGGTGACCTACAGGTCATTGTTTCCTTCTTGGCGGTCCGTGATTATATCCTCCCCCTTCGCATCGAGATAGGCCGCAACCCGGAAGACGGTAACGAGCGTCTTTACGACTATTCGGAAGTCTCCCGCTGCATAGAGCTTCTGATCTCCGGTGAACTCTCCCGCGAGGACCTCCCTTCCTACTCCCGCTACGAATCGAAATTTCTCGCAACTCTGAGAACGAACGGACATGGGATTATACTGAGACTACCCATTGCATAAACCTCCTAACCTCCGGCGAGTTTGCTACTGAAGACGCAGCTTTGGAATATGCAATCCACAACCAGCGGGACCGAAGAAACTTGACGGACGCGGATATCTTTCGGCTCGTCGGGTTAATAGATAAACGCCGAAAACGTGGCGGAGACAGACGAAGTGAAGAAGTAAAATCAAATAGGCAACCTTGCCTAATTGAAACTCCGTCTCGTGACGAGACCGCCGAAGCAGTAGGCATTTCTCCTCGCAAGATTGGTCAAACCCGGACGGTCTTTGACCACGGCGCTGAAGAGACGAAAGAGGCGGTGCTATCCGGCGAGAAGACCATCAATCGGGCATACCAGGAGACGCAGGATAGCAAATTTATCGATTGGTCGGCCACACGATCCAGTAATTACACCAATTGGTGTTATTTCCGAAAACAGCAAACAATCTCCACCCATTACCATTGAGGCTGCGGTAACATGTTACCCTTCCCTGACGCTAACACACGGCTTACCGTGCGCGGTGCATCCCCTACATGGCCTTTTGCCCCCCACAAACATAAGCACGCAGTTTAATGTAACTCTTTCGTTCCTCAATCATATCCACTACTAACAGGCCACCCAACCTCCTTCCGGTGTCGTTGGACAGGCTTTATACGGCTCTATTAAAGGGTATCCGGCTTTTTGTTATTGAAGTGCAATTTTCAAGGATTTTGCATCAAAACCTCTTGACATAGGGAGTGCATCTCTATAAGTTCCGGCTGTAGGATATAAACCGATGCCTTTTAAATCAATGATAGGAGTCTGAAACATGAGAGAAAAAGCTGATGAGAAGCTGGGGCCAGTCGGGTTGATCTTAGATATTTCCGAATGGCTGAAAGTCCGCAAGGTCGGTCTGGAGCTTGGCCGCTCGGGTTCCGAGCTGGTCAGGGAATTCATCAGAGACGGTCTGGCCAAGCTGCAAAATGAACACAAAAAGGTTGCTTAAACAAAGCAAACCCCCAGTGCGATGGGGGTCCGGTGAGTGAGAAAATGTTTTACGAGGCTTCATAATGTCTACCCCAAAACTATCTGAAGATCAAGATCCAAATGCAATAAAGACCCTGCTTCGCTCCGACAAAATCAGCATCGGAGCTAAATATTTCGCATTATTCTTGGCCGATCATGGCCCGGATGGATCACGCCATGTACCCCTGGCGGGCTGGGCGATGCTCTTGGGCTGCTCTAAGAGCGCAGTCTCAAAATGGAGCTTAGAACTTGAAAAGGTCGGATTCATCCGCCGGGAAATGGAGGGGGTGCGAGGGTCGCTGCACGTTAGATTCATTGTAATGTAGGGCGGTGTCCACAAAATGGGTCGGTGTTTGATGCTTGAAATTATTAAATAAACAGCAAAAACCCGGCGGTTCGGGCCGGGATTTTCGCACAGATCAAATTATTACGAGGTGACAAATGAAGAGTATCAAAGCGGCGGAAAATGTCAACATTAATGATGACGCAGCGCTCACTGGCGCTCTTGAAGCGGCGACGGCAGGAGGATTACGTATATTCCCGGTCTGCGGGATCGATGCGGATGGAAAGAGCGGTTGCTTCAAGTCCAAAAATGACCAGGGCATGTGTGAGAGCCCTGGCAAACATCCGCTATTGAAGGGCTGGCAACGTAAAGCCACTACGAGCGAAATTGAGATACTGCGCTGGCGGAAACAGTATCCACTCTGCAATTTCGGCGTAGCAAGCGGCCAGGGCATCTTTGTTGTGGACGTGGACCCGAGACATGGCGGAGATGAGACACTTCGGGAGCTGGAAGAGAAGTACGGCGGTTTACCGGATACCGTCCAAGTCCTCAGCGGCGGAGGTGGTCAACATTTCTATTTCCGGGCTCCGGCTGGTGTGAAGTTGCCGAATGATAAAAATGGTCAGCTTTTGGGGCCTGGCATCGACATCAAGGGCGACGGCGGTTTTGTGGTCGCTCCGGGGAGTCTCCACAAGAGTGGTGGGCGCTATGAATGGGAAGTTTCGAGTCACCCGGAAGATGTACCGATTGCTCAGGCTCCCGAGTGGATTCTTGCACGGTTGACCGGACAAACATCAGACGGGATCAAATGTGAGGCCGCGAAAAAGCGAGACAGAAAGGACCATCCGATTTTGAAACAGATGATTCCAGACGGGATACGACACCGTACATTAATAAACGAGGCATCGTATTGGCGAGACAGGGGTATATTGCCGGACAGAGCCTTCGCAGTCCTTTGGGCCGTGAACCAACAATATTGCAAACCGCCAGTGTCATGGGAGGAACTGGAGAAAATCGTTCAAGATGCCTACCGCTACGCCAAGCGGCCGAGCCGTAAGCTGGGACCGTCCCCCGTAGCCTACCGTATTCTTGAATGGCTGCGAATTCGATGTCAGGGGTCGTACCGCTCATTCAAAATCTCTGAGATCGCCAGTGCGATAAGAGCGTCTGTAAGACAGGTCGGACACTGTCTTAGACAACTTGAGGAATTCGGGAAGCTCAAAATTGCCGGTGGTCGGGGCTGCGTGTGCTCATATCTGCCCGTTGAGCCTCAAGATGGGAGTTCGGCAATAGATAGGAAGGGATTAGATCTTTCCTTCTCTTCTTCTTGTCTCTTATCCGAAAAGGGCTGTTTATCTGCGGACCCCCCCAACGGACCCGAAAACGCATCCCCCCGAACCCCCCTTAAAAGAGAAGATCTAAACACTTCCTATGTATTGCCTATGTCAGCCGAACCGCTGTTGCACTAAGAGGAGACACGACCATGAGCACAGAAAAAAAACCCGAACCGCCGAAGCTTGACCCCGAATTCAAGAGCCTTATTCCTGCTTTGACTGACGAAGAGAGGGACGATCTAACCGTCTCGCTCATGAAGCATGGTTGCCGGGATTCACTCATAATTTGGCAGGAAGAGGGCATCCTTTTGGACGGCCACAACAGGCTGGAGCTATGCGAGGGGTTAGGGATTAGCTACCGGGTCGCGTATCTCAGCATTCCGTCGCGTGAGAAAGCGAAAAAGTGGATCATTGAGAATCAACTCGCACGGCGGAACCTAAGCGCGGAGCAAAAGAGCTATTACCGGGGGATATTGTACAACAGACACAAGCGACCAGACGGTGGACATGGCGACCAGAAATCGGGGTGTCAAAGTGACCCTCCGAAATCGGGCGGACATTTTGACCATCCGATAGTTCAGACCGACCGCCCGGAAGAGACGACGGCGGAACGGCTCGCTAAGGAACACAAAGTTTCTGAGAGCACTATTAAGCGTGACGGCAAATTTGCCGCTGCTGTAGATGCCATTGCCGAAGACAACCCTGACCTCCGTAAACAGATTCTCTCCCGACAGACCAGGGTCACGAAGGCGGATGTTCAAGCCGTGGCTGCATTGCCGAAAGAACAGCGGGCGGAAGTGGCGGCTCTTGGTACGCGGGCGATTGCGGATAAGGGCCGAGAGATACGGGAGGGGGGACCGCTACGAGGCGAATCTGAAAAAGGCTCCAAGCCTGCTCAATTCAACGCTCAGACCAACGACAACATCGAGTGGGCGAAATGGTCTTGGAATCCGGTCACGGGTTGCCAATGTGGTTGCTCATATTGTTACGCTCGTGACATCGCTATGCGGTTTGAAGGGACATTTGAGCCACGGTTCAGACCGGAACGTCTCGCGGCTCCCATCAATACCCGAGTGCCTGACAAAGCCGAAACGGACATCGGCTATCGAAATGTCTTTGTCTGTAGCATGGCGGACCTGTTTGGCGAATGGGTTCCGCAAGAATGGATAGATGCGGTCCTGGAAGCGTGCCGGAATTCACCGCAATGGAATTACCTGTTTCTCACAAAGAATCCCGCCCGATTGCCGTTAATTGACTTCCCCGAAAACGCCTGGGTAGGGACGACTGTTGATGTTCAGGCTCGTGTCAAGCCTGCAATTGAAGCGTTCAGGAATGTCAAAGCGACGGTCCGGTTTGTCTCCTGTGAACCACTCAGGGAATCAGTCGTCTTTCCGACGATGGAAATGTTCGACTGGGTAATCATCGGCGGGCAGAGCAAGACATCAAGGGAAGGGGAAGCGCAACCCCAATGGGAGTGGGTATGGAGTTTGACGCAAAAAGCCAGGGATGACGGCTGCAAAGTCTACTGGAAGCCGAATTTGAGACCTGAGAGACCACGGGAATACCCAGACCAGGAGCGTGTGGAGAGCAATCCGACCGGAGCACTAGTATTGGAGTAATTCTCCAAAGCCATACGCTTCGGATGTAAAGGTTGCGATCAATCAGAGCAGCATGGGGAAATGTGGCTGTGCTGTTCAGACCCCAGCAGGGCCAAGAACGTGACCAAACTGGACAAATGCCCGATTCGGTCTCGGGCGACGGCATAAGGAGGAGAAAGGCATGAAGAAGGACAAAAAGGCGGCGAAAACTAGGCAGGTAGCCACCATAGATGACAATGAGGCCCTTCGTCTGTTGAGGGAAGCCGGGAAACTTACAGCCAGGTACGTCCGCGCGTTGGCTGAAGATCCTGGCGACACGGCCGCGGCGCTGACTCTGGGTTTCCTGGCAGGTCGGTCTAACACGCTCGTGGCGACGCATTGGGGATTGATCAAAAGCCATAAGGCTGAACTCACACCTCTCCTCCAACTGCATATGTGCATCATACTAGGCTGGAACGTCCTTATTGAGAAAGTGGCGCAGGGCGAAAATCCGTTTCTGTTTTATTTGCCGTGGGCAACCGATCAAGATTCTGACGTTTTCTCTGATGTCGCAGACGACGAGTTGCCCTGCTGTTGAAAGGCCGAAACTTGAAGGCCCTTCCCTCCCGTGTTTGCTCCCAGCGCGGGCATGAGGGCAGTTTCCTTGAAAATAACCGTTTGGGGGTCTTACGATGGAAGCGATCCCCGCGACGTGACAAGCGAAGTTGAAAAGGGCGCTCCCCGACCGTATCTGTTTTGCAGAGCGGCCAGGGGCGGGCATGGCCGATTTGAAGGAAGACAATTTTGAGCCGCACGGTGGTTGAGGCAACATGTCGTTGGAATGCACAGAGAAAGGATTCGAGCTACTAAGCGTTGAGGACATCGCGGAGCGACTCGGGATAACACCCCGGACCGTCCACCGATTGTGTCGTGAAAGGAAGCTCGCATTTGTCCAGGTGACCGCCAGGGAGCGGCGTTTCACCGAAGCGCATTTGCAAGCATTCATCGCATCCCGGACTATTGAACCGCCGAAAATCGTTGACAGGTCCGCGAGTAATCCCCTACCCTGCCCGGCAAAATCTTCATACCGGAAAGGGGGACCACAAGCATCGGGGGAATCGGTCACGCGCATTCGTGAGGAGTTTGCGCGATGGTAAAGAAGAGGCAAGGCAGGGACGGTTACACCGTCTATTTTAGACCGTTCGGAGCAAAGTTGATTGGTCTGCAAGTCGATGTTGAGACGAAGAGCGAGGCCAAATTCGTGGAGCAGGTGATTTTGAGAGCGTGTAAGACCGGCCGTTATGGAGATCTTGATCCAGTATCCCATGAGGCGTGCATAAGGCTCTTTGAGAATCAGAATTGGGAACTACCCTCGGAGCTGAGAAGTCTTCAGGAGCAGCCAAAGGAAGAGTTGACGATCTGGCGTGCATGTGAAGTGTTCTTCAAGTATCCCGGTATATGTGACAGCAAGACCCGTGAACGGTATGAGGCGTCACTTGCGCATGTGGTGAGAAAGTTGGGGAGAGACCGGCCTATAAAGAGTCTCTGGATTCCTGATTTGAAAGCCTATCAGGTGGAACGGCTCAATGAAGGGGCAGCGACCGCGACCGTTAATAAAGAGATGGGGGCCTTTTCCCGTCTCTTCGGTGTTCTGGTCGAACTTCAGTATGTAGAGACGAATCCGTGTCGTCTCGTGAAGCGTCTCTCGGAAAAATCGGGAGAGCGTGAAGTGTATCTCAGTCTGGGAGATACCCAGCGCATCATAAGCTTTTGTTCATCGTGGTATGCCCCCCTGGTATGGACAGGTTTTTTTTGCGGCATGAGGCGAGGAGAGATCATCGGGTTGACATGGAAGCAAGTCAACCTCGGGAAACGCATGATTCTTCTGTCACCGGGAGACACTAAAGAATCCAGTTGGAAGCGTATCCCGCTCCGTACGGAGCTGATACCGATCTTTGAATCGTGCATGAAGGTGAGAAGCCTGGAGACCGACCGCGTATTTTTGATTGATGGACGTGTTCCGTCCGTTGAATCCCTCAAGAATCCGTGGCGACGGGCTTGCCGGGCAATAGAGTTGACTAACCCAAGGCCACGCTTCCACGATTTACGGCATACCTGGAAGACAAATGCTCGGCGGTCCGGCATGGACCCTGAAATCCGGGAAGCGATCCTTGGACATGCGAACCGAGAAAGATCAGTACGGGACAGATACGGAAGAATCAGCGACCAGGAGCTTCTCCAAGCCATAGATGCGATGGGCTTCGATCATGGCGAGACGGAGATCCTGGTTGCGAGTCGAAGCAGATAAGGCGGGCTCGTTGAAAAACGTTAACCCTATGTTAACCCGGACGGGGAAAATGGCCGACAATGAAAAAATCAGGACGTGGGTTCCAGCCACAACGTCCTGATTTCATAAGATGTTTGTGGTAGGCGGGAGAGGATTTGAACCTCCGACCCCTGCCGTGTGAAGGCAGTGCTCTCCCCCTGAGCTACCCGCCCAATCCATTCAAAGCTACACTTCAATAGCCTGTTTTGTCAAGGGACACATTTCCCTTGTCGCTGACTTTTTTGTTTCCGTCAATTGGGGCAGCCTTTTGGCTTCATTTTCTTGGTCAATTTTAAAGCCACTCCTGAGATGCGTGAGCACCGGACGGAATATGACTTCATTCTTATTTAGGCGCCTCGCTCAGAGGGATGCCCGGCGCATCGGCTACCCCCTTACCGTAATTCGGATCGGCCTTTAGGCAGTTCCCAATGTGGCGGATCTGAATTTGCCTCGGAGCGTCTCCGATAGCACGCGCGGTATTGGCAAAAAGTACCGCCTGCTGCTCCGCGCTCATCAGGCGAAACAGCTTCCCGGGCTGAGAGTAATAATCTTCGTCGGTGCGATGGTCCCAGTGATCCGCGGCTCCTTCCAGGTTTAGAGATGGTTCGGCGAATTCCGGCTGCTGCCGCCACTCACCGTAGCTGTTGGGCTCGTAACCCAGAATGCTGCCGTGGTTGCCGTCCACGCGCCTGGCGCCGTCGCGGTGACAACTATGAGCATATGATGCTGAAGAGGTTTGACTATATAAGCGTTGAAAATCTCGAACTAAATTCAATGGAACTTAAAATCAGCCGAAATTCGGATAAAGATCTCGAAATCAGAGGGCCTGAAGGTCGTAATCTACGCTTCTATTTCATTAATTGTGTTTTTGCCTCCGATTCTGTGACCAGCAGACGGTAAGGGCCTAAAGAAAGGGCGGCGTTTCAGATTGTATTCAAACGCCGCCCTCATATGTTGCCAATAGCCTCCGTGAGCGTTCAAAAAATCCGTTAATTCGTGGCGGCTATCGCTTCCTGATAATCCGATTTGCAGTTCAGAATACGCTTCAGAAGCCCTCGAAGAAGTTTATGCTACGGTCAGGCGAGGTCGAAGCGGTCAAGGTTCATTACCTTGTTCCACAGCGCTACAAAGTCTTGCAGGAACTTCTCCCGGGAGTCCTCACATCCGTAGACTTCCGCCAAAGCCCGGAGTTGGGAGTTCGAACCGAAGATGAGGTCGACACGGGTGCCTGTCCACTTGAGTTCGCCCGTTGAGCGATCACGACCCTCGAACACGTCTTCGTCTTCCGAGGTTGCCTTCCACGTCGTGCTCATGTCGAGCAAATTCACGAAGAAGTCATTGGTGAGCTTCTCTGGCCGCCTAGTGAAGACGCCGTGCCGGGACTGTCCGAAGTTGGCATTCAAGACGCGCATACCGCCAACGAGAACCGTCATCTCAGGAGCGGTCAGCGTCAGCAGTTGCGCACGGTCAACCAGCAGTTCCGCTGCCGATACGGCGTATTTGGTTTTGAGGTAGTTACGGAACCCGTCTGCAGCCGGTTCGAGTACGGCGAATGACTCCACGTCGGTTTGTTCCTGCGACGCATCCGTGCGTCCGGGCGTGAAGGGAACGGTCACATCGTGACCGGCATTCTTCGCAGCTTGCTCGACACCTGCACATCCACCCAGGACAATCAAGTCGGCGAGTGACACCTTCTTGCCGCCGGACTGCGCGCTGTTGAACCCCTTTTGGATTCCCTCAAGGGTTTGCAGCACAGTCTTCAGTTGGGCCGGCTGGTTGACTTCCCAATCCTTTTGCGGCGCGAGACGAATGCGCGCCCCGTTGGCGCCGCCGCGCTTGTCGGAGCCACGGAACGTGGATGCCGACGCCCAGGCGGTCGAGACCAGTTCCGAGATGGACAGGCCCGACGCAAGGATCTTGCCCTTAAGGTCTGCGATGTCCTTCGCGTCGATCAGCTCATGATCGACTGCGGGCACCGGGTCTTGCCAGATCAGTTCCTCGGCCGGGACCTCTGCACCGAGATAGCGCGAGCGGGGGCCCATGTCGCGGTGCGTCAGCTTGAACCACGCCCTGGCGAAGATGTCCGCGAATTCCTCGGGGTTCTGCTGGTAACGCCGCGCGATCGGCTCGTAGATCGAGTCGTAGCGAAGGGAGAGGTCCGCCGTGGTCATCATCGGCCGGTGCTTCTTGGACGGGTCGTGCGCGTCAACAACCATGTCCTCTTCGGCCACGTCCTTGGCCAGCCACTGATGAGCGCCGGCCGGGCTCTTGACCAGCTCCCACTCGTATTTGAACAGCACCTTCAGATAGCCCATGTCCCATTTGGTCGGGTTCGGCTTCCAAGCGCCCTCGATGCCGCTGCCGATCGTATCGCCGCCCTTGCCGCTGCCGAAGCTGCTCTTCCAGCCGAGGCCCTGCTCCTCGATGCCGGCGGCTTCGGGCTCAGGCCCCACATGCGTCGCAGGACCGGCGCCGTGGCATTTGCCAAATGTGTGTCCTCCGGCGACGAGAGCGACGGTCTCCTCGTCGTTCATGGCCATGCGCGCGAAAGTCTCGCGGACGTCGCGGCCCGAGGCGACCGGGTCCGGATTACCGTTCGGCCCTTCCGGGTTCACGTAGATCAGGCCCATCTGCACGGCGGCAAGCGGGTTTTCGAGATCGCGGTCACCGGAGTAGCGCTTGTCGCCGAGCCAGGTGTCCTCGCTTCCCCAGTAGATGTCCTCCTCGGGCTCCCAGACATCCTCGCGCCCGCCGCCGAAGCCGAAGGTCTTGACCCCCATCGACTCAAGCGCGCAGTTGCCGGCGAGGATCATAAGATCGGCCCAGGAGATCTTCTTGCCATATTTCTGCTTGATCGGCCAAAGCAGCCGGCGCGCCTTGTCGAGGTTCACGTTGTCCGGCCAGCTGTTGAGGGGCGCTAAGCGCTGAGAGCCGGATCCCGCGCCGCCGCGGCCGTCGCCCATGCGGTAGGTGCCTGCGCTGTGCCACGCCATCCGGATGAAGAGCCCCCCGTAGTGACCGTAATCGGCCGGCCACCAGTCCTGCGAGTCGGTCATCAGCGCATAGAGGTCCTTCTTCACGGCCTCCAGGTCGAGTTTCTTGAATTCCTCGGCGTAGTTGAACTCCTCGCCCATCGGATTACTCATGTGAGCGTTCTGATGAAGAATCCTGAGGTTCAACTGGTTCGGCCACCAGTCCCGGTTCGACGTGCCTCTGCCGATTGCTTGCTTGTTTGCTCCGCCTGTTACCGGGCACTTGCTATCTTCATTCATAAAGCTTCCTCCTTTCGTTGTCTGAACCGGAATTATGCGGCGTCATAACGTTCCGGTTGTCGGGGACGGGGGCTCCGGCGTTGGTGGCAAGTTTTTTCTTTTCAGCCATTTGAAACCTCCTTTTCTTGTTGATCATTCCCTTCTCTTAATCCAACCCCGAACGAATACTAATTAGTAAGTCATCCTATTTGACAGGATTACCCCATCTGAAACGGCGTGTCAAGAGCGATCGTCGAAGCCTTTGCCAACAGACCCAATAACGCTACGAAATGAGACTAAGGGTTGCTAAAACTTCAAATTTCCGTGACCTACCGGTCACTAGACCGGATTACTGCTTGCGCCCCTCTTCGGCGCATTTTGAACATACACCGCTGATTTGAACGTGCTTGGTCTCGGGATGTCCCCAGTCCGACACATCACGGGGTGGCGCCAATTCGTCGAAATCATCCCAACGGAAATCCGTCAGCCCCTTGCACAATTTGCACAATAAATGGTGGTGAAGCTTGGTATTCGGATCGAACCGTATCCTGTCCACAGTTTGAATTCTGCCGATAAGACCGTAACTTTCGAACGCGGAGAGGGTCCTGTAAACCGTATCGAGGGAAATGGACGGGAGGCGCTCCCTGACTCGGCTGTATATTTCCTCGGCGGACGGATGACCGTGAGCCTTCATTACTTCGCGATAGATCTCCAAGCGCTGGGGAGTAACCTTGATCCCCCGCTCCTTGCAGACTTTTCTGAAAGCTTTGAGTTCCGCTTCCGGAAACCGATATGTTTTCTCTTGCTTCACGCCCGACCCTTCCTATTTAGGAAACCTTCTTTACGAGTAGGAAATCACTTTTAACTTTGGGAGTCAAGCGCCCGGCTGCAACAGCAGGGCCGCGAGGGCGGTAAGCGCCCATAATAATGCGAGGCCAGTGGAAGCGAGGAGGACGGCCGGAATGCCTCTGATTCATCGAGCAGTGGCCGGCGCCGAATTGGCGTAGTTATAAGACGCAAAACACCGGGTAATAATCAATAACCTCTAAATTTTTCCATAGACATCGAAGCCGGCCAAATGTCCCGTGTGAAGACAGACTCTCCCCCTGAGCCACCCGCCCCCTGAGGTGTGACGATACACTCCCGCGTCATTTGTTTTCAAGGGAACATTCCGGAAAAGCCTCATCTGCTTGAAAGCCGAAAAAGGAGCCCAACGACACCTCTCGATGGCTGGAGCACGCCTGGGCCGGACTCGGATTCGGCATTGCGATCAAGCCGCCACCGCTTCATACGGCCGTGGAACCGGGTTGCCGCCTACGGACCGATATCATCGAGGATTGCCAGAATTCCCCTCTTCAGTCTCGGGATGTCCCGTTCGGCTGCTACCCAGACTTCGTCCAGATCGACTGCAAAGTAGTCGTGAATCAGAATGTTGCGCATCGCTATGATTTGAGCCCAAGGAATCTCGGGATGGTTGGCCTGGAAATCACGGTCGAGTTTGGATGCGGCCTCACCTACTGTCTGCAAATGATGGATCATCCAAACCTGGAGTAGTTCTTCGGAGTCAAACGCCGTTTTTCCTCCGGCAACGTATCGCTCGATCTTTTCGATCGCTTCCAGGATATCGAACAAGCGTTCTTGATCACTCCTCATAATGGGATAGCCTCTTTCAAGACCCGGTCCCGCATCCGGGGCCGCAGGCCTTTCTCGCTCACCACGTCGACTTGGCGCCCCAGCAGTTCCTGCAATTCCAGCCAGAGCGCCGCGTGATCCAAGAGGCTTGCCCCCGGTTTCATCGTGACAAGAAGATCAAGATCGCTTTTCTCGTCTGATTCCCCGCGGGCGACGGAACCGAACACCCTGACATTATCAGCGCCATGACGAGCCGCAATGCGAAGAATCTCCTCCCGCTTATTTTTCAACACCTCGTTGATGCTCATGACCCGGCGCCCTGGAATTCGATGGCCGATTCGGCTCGGTGAATTGAAGACAGTCGACAGAAACTGATAAACGATCTTCAGAAGGGAAGAAAGGCCCCACGTCTGCAAGGCCCGGCTCTCACTTTCGGGTACGCCGGAGAGGACTTGAACCTCCGACCTCTGCCGTGTGAAGGCAACGCTCTCCCCCTGAGCTATCCGCCCAATCAAGCCGCACGATACATTCCCGCGGCGTTTGTTGTCAAGGGGCAGATTTCTCCTGTAGCGATGAAGGGCAAAAGGCTTTGAAGGACCGGGGGAAACGGCCAGAGTAGGGACTGAACGAAGAGAGGGCCGGACAGAAGCGAATCTGTTCAGCCACTGTATCACGCAAGCGATTGCTGATTTTGTGAGGCTAGTTTGGGCCGATCATAGCTCCGACTTTTGAGAGATACCCATGCGTGGATGGATTCTCGTCTCGGATGTGTCCCGTCCGCCTCATCCTCAGCACTCTTAGAACTGTGGAGTCAGTGTTTGCGTGGCTTTTCTACCACAACGAGATTTTGTGAGAAGAAAATTGGAGGGACCGCGATAAAGGTGTTGAGTGGTCCTGTCATCAATTGTGAACGATTTCCCGCAAAGGCTGAAAAGGACGGTGGGGCAATGTCTTAGACTGAAATGTGTTTTCACCTCATCACAGGTAGCTGTCATTTAGAAGCCAAGGCGGGGAGGGATACGATTCTCGGCCGCCCGACAACCAAAAAATTAATGTTGATTAACGGGTGAAGGAGCGGTATTTAACGCACATGTGGCAACCAAGGCTCGTCTAACTTAGTCCCCCTCGTCGGGGACGGATGAGCACTACGGGAAATGTCTTTGCTGGGAGGCGAGGGCTTCGTACAGCACAGAAAGTCGGCATTTAGCCGGTTTCTTGTTTGAGGGGCAGAATGAAACAACATGGAAAACTTCCTCTGGAGCGCTGTCCCCAGTGCTACATTGCAAAGCCCATGCTCAGTCGTCAGTGGGGGCCGACTCCGTAACGAGACTTTGCCAACGTGCTCCAGTACGTTTGGTCTGTCTACTGCTGTACGTCCTGCGGCGGAATGGTTCTCGTTTGTTCACCAACAAGCATAGATAACGAGATTTGTAATATCTGGCCAGAGACTCAGACTGTTGCCGAGGTCGTCCCGGCTAGAGCCAGAGAATTCCTGACCCAGGCAATTGCTAGTCTCTCTGCACCAGCAGGCGCTGTAATGCTCTCAGCTAGTGCCGTCGACGCAATGCTCAAAGACAAAGGGTACAGAGATGGCAGTCTCTGCTCCCGCATAGACCAGGCAGCGACAGCGCATTTGATTACTCCAGAGATGGCAATGTGGGCTCACGAGATACGGCTTGATGCTAACGACCAGCGTCATGCCGACGAGACATCTGCACTTCCGAACGAAGCAGATGCCCAGAAATCCATTGATTTTGTCAAGACGCTTGCGCAGTTCCTGTATGTTCTGCCTGCGAGCGTAGAGCGTGGTCGAACATCATAGAACGCCGCTGGTACTGGGCCTCGGGACATGAGCGACCTTTTCAAGTCCTCTTATTATCCGAGTGGTGTCCGTCGGAAACGAAAGTTGAGGAACATGCGAGGGCTCGCCGAGAACACATGGATATCGTATTGCCCCGTACGGAAGAAGCGATATCATATGGCTGAAGAACTCTGTTTTCATGTGTAGTAGATCGGACTTTGTCCGACAGTGGTGAGTTATCCGACAGCTACGAGGGTGTCAGGTCGTAATCTGTCAACTAGTGGAAAACCTGCCGCACGTTAGTCTGACAAATTCCTCTCTGTGAGCTCTATGTGCCTCGGAGATTCTGACTTCCCATGATGGGAAGTCAGAATCTCCGAAGAATGATAGAAGTTTTTGGGGAGGGGTCCGGGGAGAGACCTTTTTGCCGAAAAAGGTCCTCCCCGGATTATTCTCCAAAACCGACATTCCTCTAATCCAACGTCCTTCGATATCGTTTCACCCCGACAAACAGCGCCGCCACCGTAAATAGCGCAATGGGCCAAAGCTCCAAGACAACGTCGTTGAAGCCGTTGCCTTTGAGCAATATGCCTCGGGTGATACGCAAGAAATGCGTGAGAGGTAGTACCTCGCCGATGTATTGCGCCCAATCGGGCATACCTCGAAACGGGAAAGCAAACCCGGACAGCAATACGTTCGGCAAGAAGAAAAAGAAACTCATCTGTATGGCCTGACGCTGGTTTTCCGCTATGGCGGAATAAGTGACACCCACTGCCAGGTTCGCGACGATGAAAATGAACGTCGCAGCCAAAAGTAGAGGTATGCTCCCCAGCATCGGCACCTCAAACAGAAAGCGTGCAGCCAAGAGGATCAACGCAACCTGAATGTAGCCTACGAGGATGTACGGGACGATCTTGCCCACCAGCACTTCCAGCGGTCGAGTGGGCATTGAGAGGAGATTCTCCATAGTCCCGCTCTCACGTTCCCGAGTGATCGCAAGAGCGGTTATCATGACCATTGTCATCGTCAGCACGATGCCCAGCAGGCCGGGTACGATATTGTATTGAGTATTGACTTCAGGGTTGTACATAGCGTGAATGCGCAGATCTATGGGATTGTCCGTTGCGTTCAGAAAGGCCAATGGGCCCTTAAGATCATTGAGCAGCGCTCCATTCAATAGCGGGACCAAAGCGCCCAGGGCATAGCCGTTGGCCGCGGGGTCCGTCGCGTCCGCTTCCACTAGAACTGCCGGCCTGTCCCCACGCAGGAGATCGCGGGTGAAATTCTCCGGAATGTTTACGACAAACTGCACCTCGCCGCGAGCGAGCGCATCACGGCCCTCCGTTTCGGTCTTGAGCTGCCTGACGAACTTGAAATAGCTGCTGTTTTGGATCGCATGGAGCAAAGTGCGCCCCTGAGGGCCGTTGTCCGCCAGGAGCACAGCGGTGGGCAAATATCTGGGGTCTGCATTTATTGCGTACCCGAAAATAATGAGCTGCATGAGCGGGACACCGA
>Ga0247841_10005731_pt1 | contig 19797 bp, 17 predicted proteins | sample LaCruzMarch2015__2_FD_192410 | JGI IMG/M metagenome (GOLD analysis project Ga0247841, IMG submission 192410) | Freshwater microbial communities from meromictic Lake La Cruz, Castile-La Mancha, Spain - LaCruzMarch2015_18m | ecosystem: Environmental > Aquatic > Freshwater > Lake | place: Spain... | reverse complement strand
AATCGTCGATATAGCAATAGGATCGTTTTTGTTCACCTGTCCCCCAAATCTCAATACTTCCATTATCCTTAGCCATAGCAATTTTTTTGCAGAGAGCCGCAATTGATTTTTCTCTTCCGCCCTCCCAAACGTCTAAAGGACCGAAAATGTTTTGGAAACGGGCAATCCGTACTTCAATTCCGTAGTCGAGAGAGTAATTCATACAAAGCCGTTCAGAAAATAATTTTTCCCATCCGTATTCATTTTCCGGATCTGCAGGATAGACATCTGATTCCTTGAGAACTACTAACTCTTTTTTATTTTGTTTGTATTTCGGATATACGCAAGCAGAAGATGGAAAAAATAGACGCTGAACTTTCTCTTTCCTCATGGCTTCCAACACATAAATGGTCATAAGCACATTATCCCGCTGAACCTCAACTCTTGCTGTGTCTAAAAATCCTATGCCGCCCAAATTCGCTGCAAAGTGATATATATAATCCATACCTTTAACAGCAATTATTGCGTTATTTTTTTCCCTCAGATCTAAAATGAGAAAATCATCAGCTTGTGTTTGTTCAAAAGAAGGATGTTTCATGTCGCACCCGCGCACGTAATATCCTTTTTTCTTCAGATATGTAACCATGTGATGTCCGATAAATCCGCCTGCTCCTGTTACGAGTATGTTTGTTTTCATAAAAAAGAACCTTTAGATAAATTCTCTAATACTTCTTCTGTATATGAGGTTTTGTCCATGCCTCTTTTGTATATTGTATCAGCCCAGCGACAAAAAACAGATAGAACCACTCCCCAATCCTTTCCGTTATGCGTCCTGCGCCGGTTGGAATATATGAAATCCCCATATACAAAAGGAGAAAAAGAGCCATGACAAAACTTACTTTACCCGTCACTTTCTGAATAAAAAGAAAAAGAAAATAAAGAGAAAAACCTATCAAAAATGGCACATCGGAATAATTAAAAAATCCCGTCAAATCTACAAACAGAATAACAAAAACTAAAAACAAAAGAATAAGTGAAAATAGAATCCTCTGTTTATTTCTTTCCATAGAGCTTCCTAACTCCCTTATAAAGAACACCAAGTATCAAGAACATTGCTGTTGCTCCGGATATGATCCAGCCGTAGGTATAGTATTTTTGAAATCCCAATTTGATAGTCGCATGTATGACGCCACCATTTCCTATTTTCTCCGGCTCGACGATCCATGCATTGGCATACCCATTTATACCGATATGCGTCAATCCTTCTTTTTTACTATCCACCTTCATTTCCCAACTTGAGTGATAGTCCTCTGACAGTACGACCAGGAATGGGTCTTTCCTCTCTTTGAGATCAATCGTGAGGTCATATGTGGTGTTGGAAGGTTTGATAAAAGAGATATCAGGAAGAATTCCCTGAATTGAAGACCCATCACAGACCATATCTAATGTTTTGGCAGTCGTACAGGTCAACTCATTGCCAAATGCTGAACGGTATGATGACCCCGACAATGCTCCCGATACAGATGCATATAGTACATCAGGGATGTACACGGTGGGACGAATTTTGACAGCGTCGAGCTCATAGAGAGAGTAAAAACCCTTCTGAAAACGTTCTTGCAGCGGCATCTGCGATAATAATTTTGCATATGCAGTTTGATTTTTTATCAAAGGGATAACATCTTTGGCATAATACATCTCCCCCGGATATACATATGGAAATCCCGGAAAATCATCCATAATCCGCTCGTCAGTGTTTCGGAATACGTAACGGATATTCCTGAGTGACAATACTTGTAATAGGCCAGGAACGTCTTCTTTCTGAAGAGCTTCGAATACCGTTTTCTGGTATGGTCCGAATGACCAAAATCCGGGAAAATCCTTTCTTCCTCCTAAAAACTGAACTATAGATATTCCTACATACGCGCCGCCTTCTTTCCCGTAAGCTATTTGATAATTCGGGAATGTCAAAGGGAGAGTCAATACGTTTCCGTCATTAGGAAGCATCTTTATATACCCAACCGCATCCATGAGATTCGGATCCATCGTAAACACTACGGATACATTCTTTGACTGCCAATGCGTCGTATTGACCGCCTTTCCCTGTAAAAAGGGATAAATTCGATATCCAATGGATCCTATGACACACAGTCCTACGAAAATTGCCACTATTGTTCGCTTCTTCACAAAAAGCTGATAAAAAGACACCGAAAAAAGAAGTGAATAGAAAAAGGCATACACAAAATACCATTTCTCATTAAATGACCGAAACATGCTAAATCCCGGAATATGAAAAAGCATCCGATAGAACTGTACGCCTATTGTTGTAATGTTTGCAGAAACCAGAAATAAGGTGATAGCAAAAAATATGCCGAAAAGTGCCAATAGCTTCGATGGTTTCCTCAAAAAACCCAGCAAAGTAATAATAGGAACAAGGAGGATTAGAAAAGTCTGCCCGTTCCATTGAGACGGTTGAAATAGCTGGGTACTTATTTTTCCCAAATCTAAATGATTAAAATCAAAATAATACACCCCCCGTTTTCCTATTGCTTCTCCGCTCAAATATATACCACGTATCATCCCTCCTTTATCAAAAAATGAAGCAACAAGCGGCAATAAATGAAATGTATGCAACCCAACAAAACAAAGAGTAAGGAAACCTAACCCTTTCCATGGAATCGATTTCCTCAGAAGAATACGTATATAAAGGAACAGAAATAAACAGGATAGAGGAAAAAAAGAAACAATCTGCGGTGTTACCCCAAACCCAAAATTAGCAGACCATACTATGGTCACGACCAAAACTCCTAATCCATAGAGAAAATTTTTGGTACGCATATATCGGAAAAAAAGAAAAAATAGAAGAGGATTGAGAAAAATCTGATTTTGTGTAAGAAGAGTTACTGGCCAATTAATTGTACTGATGAATCCAGCGTATACTATCCCACCTACAATCGAAGCCCAGGGAATATATATTGGCTTTATTATGTTCTCCGAGCTAGAGAGTAATTCCCTGATTACTAAATATGTTACATAAAACGCCATCGACAACTGAATTCCTCTGTCTATCGCTATCAAATTCGTAGAATTATTTAAAACGGATTTTATTAGAAAGAGTAAAAATGTATGAGGAATAGTAGCATAAAACATTATTCCTAATGGATTTTGTTCTTTGAAGTTATTCAAAAAAAATACTAAAGGGTCCAAAAAATACAATCTTCCTCCATCACTTCCTAAATCTACAAAGCCCTGTTTAAGCCAAAAAAATGGTAAAAAAAATAAACCTATCGAAATGACTATAGCCAAACGATGACAATGAAAAATATTTTTCATGAATTTAAAACCGTAAAAATTACCTTTTATAAGCTTGTATGGTAAATAAGTCACCAAACCCCATCCTGTCAATAATCCAATCAAGAGGATAAAATAAAATTATTAGCCAGGGTTTTGTGATAATATCGATATTCTTTTTAAATTGTGCTGACAAGTAATACTGTAAAGATCCAATTGTTCCTCCAGATGAAGCAAATTGAACCCTTTCAACTTTAAATCCCAATTTTTCTAATAAAGCTTTTAAGTTTGTTGGATTAAATATATGCAAATGTCTCGGTGTGTCCAAATGGAACCAATACTTTTGCGCAATTCGTCCTACCAAACTGTCAAAAGTAGGAGTTCCCATAAGCACTTCACCGCCAACTTTTAATTTTTTGTATGCTATGCGTAAACAAGCTTCAGGGTTATCAATATGCTCAATAACATGGTAAAGACGAATTGCATCAAAATACCTATCCGGATATTTTCGTAAATAGGTATACGAACCTATTTCTACATGAGTCATTCCATTTTGCTTCGCCATGCCTACCGCGGTAGCATCAATATCTACACCATATGTATTCCATCCGAAACTCTTCAGTACTCTTATTGTTTCTCCGTTTCCACAGCCAATGTCGAGAATCCTCCCATTTTTTTTATATTTCGGAATTGAGGGTAGCGGTATACAGGTAGATACTATTTTTCCAAAAATACTCCTAGAGGCGCTTTGAATGATAAGAAATTTTTTAATGACAAAAATTATATTGGTATAATTTGTCTTTACGTTCGTATAATATCTGTCAGTTGGGTAATGTCTAAGCAATTGATTTCTCGTTGGAAAAGGAATAAAAGAAAGTAAGCCACACGAAATACATCTTTTTACGGTAAACCGGCCGGGTATTGGAAATAATCGATCATGGGTAACAAACAATTTCATCCATTGTTTACTTTTACATACGAAGCAGACCCTGTTTTGTATCCGTTTTGTCTTCATATACTATGTTGTTATTATGATAAAAATTTTTGACGGATATATGTCTCAACGTCAAAATGTGGAATTAATCCTAATATCTTTATACACTTTGATGTATTTAAGTACAAAGTGTCATACAATATATCTTTCGAAGAAAGATACGTGATATCAAATTTTTGGTACTGGGCTAAAATTTTCACAAGTTCATTTATTGTTATTTTTCGATCATTTGCAACATTGAACACTTCACTCTCATCGACACGTAATGATTTATATATTGCATGGACAGCGTCAGACACATGAAGAAAATTTCTTCCTTGACTCCCATCACCGTTAATCATAATTTCTTGCTTGTTTTGAATTCTTTGTAGAAATTCATATACGACCCCCTTATCATTACCGTCTCCATACACATTGGGAAAACGTAAAAGTACTCCTTTGATACCATAATTTTCCTCATAATAATGGATACATTCTTCACAATATTTTTTTATAAGCCCGTATAAACTTGTTGGTAATAGCAGATCTGTTTCGAATGATCCTTCAGACCCCGGATTTCCGTACACCGCTCCAGATGAGACATAAATGATTTTTTGTAATCCATTTTTGACTCCGACGTCAAGAACTGACTGAAGGGTAAGTAAGTTTTTCTGAAGGAGGTTATCCATTGGCAATTCAAATGAACCTATTAAAAATATTATTTCCCGGACATTCGTTGTGTAAAAAAAATTTTCTATATCGCTTTTCTGCAGCGCATCCCCTTCGAAAACATTAAAACTAACATGGTGTGAGGAAAGAAAAATACTAAGATGTTTACCGATAAAACCCCTATATCCGAATATTCCGATCTCTTTCAAATTTTTCTGCAATGGGTTTACTTTTTGTCTGTCCATAGCCATCGCTCTTTTTTGAGAATTGATTCCAGCTCCTTTTCTGTTAACATTCTTGTATTTGCAGATGAAAAATCGCTTCCGCTAAATACCTTTAAAGAAGCATATTTATTCAGAAGGGCCGCATTTTTAAGTTGAGGCAGTATTAAATAATATTCATCGGAATAAACCCGGGTAAACAGCGCTTCATTTTTCGAAATCAACACTTCGTGTTGTTTTTCTCCTGGCCGTAATCCAATCTCTTCAATAGTTGTTTTGGAATTTCCGAATAACTCAATCATTGCCTTTGCTATTGTTGATACTGTTGCTCCGGGCATACGCATGACGAATAACTCGCCTCCAAATGGTTGTTCCATTGCAATAAATATCAAATTAATAGCTTCACTCGTATTCATAAGGAATCGAGTCATCGAAGAATCTGTGACAGTAATCGCATTGCTCTCTATTAATTGTTTCTTAAACAATTGTATAACGCTTCCTTGTGTTCCAATCACATTCCCCCCGCGGATACAGATAAATTTCGTTTTTGAGCTTTTCATTTTTGAATAATATGCATTTGCGTTAATCATAAGTTTTTCCCCACAAGCCTTCGTAACTCCATAGACGTTAAATGGCTCAACAGCCTTATCTGTCGATACATCAACTACAATCTGAACGTCATTATTTATGGCTGCTTCGATAACATTTTGCGTGCCGATAATATTCGTTAAAACTGCTTCCCAAGGATTATCTTCACATATTGGGACATGTTTAAGCGCCGCCAAATGAAATACCACCTGAACACCCGACATCGCATACGTAAGAATGCTTTTATCCCGCACATCACCTATGATAAAACGTAGTCTTGGGTTGTCTTTAAATTCCCGACGCATCTGGACTTGTTTATGTTCTCCGCGCGAATATATCCGTATTTCAGCGACGTCAGGATATTTTTCAAAAAGTTGAAGAGTCAGTTCATGCCCCCATGAACCGGTTCCTCCTGTTATCAACACTATTTTATCTGAGAGAATTGTTTTTGCCATACGCAGGAATCATATCATAATCAGCACCACTCTTGGCATATGGAAACATCAATAGCGTACTTTTCTATACCTTCGGACAAAATGGGTAATAAAAGTAATTATAATTGTATGAGTGGTAATCAAGTTAAAAGGCAATTCATATAACCCTACGAATGTTTTATGACGAATGCTCTTCCAGATTCCAATGACCGTGGAAGGAAGAATTGTAAAGGTAAGAAAAACCCATAGAATAATTTTTGCAATATGATAAGGATTGTTCCATTCTATCCATGTCCAATAACGCTTATCAGGCTGATTAAAATACATTGTTTCTAAATTCCGTTTTCTTTTCCAAGCTAAATTCTTTAGTGTAGATAATAACGGATGATGTAATCCTGCATTCGTAACATAGGCAAAATCGGTTTTGCCTTCTTTCACAAACGATGCTACGATGTCCAATTCCATAAATTTTCTGTTACGAATAATCTCTAAAGTAAGCAGATCCCTTTTTCTATATACACATAATCCTGCGGGTAACATCCTGTTTTTAGAATAACGGCAGAGTGCATAATCAGAAGTTTTTTTAATACATACATCAGATAACGACGGTGTTAGATAAATAAAAAGAGGATCCCTTTGTAAAAAATCTAACGTTATATACTTTGACAAAGGTGGATCGTCATCATAGCTAACATATCCGGTAAATGAACCTACGATATTTGCATTATCTATAAGGGGACGTATCATCTTGGTAATCCATTGATTTGATACCAGATCAATATCAGCGTCCAGATAGACAAAATAATCAGAGGTGCTTCTTTTAAACGCAAGCATTTTGCCGTACTCCGCAGATTTTTGAGGGTTGTGAACGACAACAACAGAATATTGTTGTGCAATCTGCAGTGTTTTATCTGTTGAACCGCCATCAACAATTATAATCTGCGTTTTACCTTTAAAATCTTGTCTTCGAAGAGAGTCAAGGCACCGTTTAATATTTTTTTCTTCGTTGTAAGTAGGAATTGCTATAGCGATAGACTGGGGTTTTTTCATATTTATCTTACAAGATTTTCTGTACTCAAACCTTTCATAAACCCTATTCCATAAGACATATGGCTCATGAAAATTCCAAACGATGCAATAATTGTTCCAAAAAGATCTTTTTTATTTAACACGGAAGAAAAAGCAATGGCAAAAAAAATACCGCATGCTAAAAAGAACACGCCAAAAATAATCAAATTAAAAAATGATAATATAAACAATGTCCAAAAACCTATGGTTAACGTGGTGGGATACAGATACAATACCTGCCTTGATGTTTCCGGGTATTTTTTAAAAAAATATCCTCTATGCACTCCGATATTGAATATTTGCTTTAAATGCGGATAAAATAGAGGACGACGATGATGGTTAACAACGACTTTAGGGTCGTAGATCATGCGACCATGTTTAAGCATTTTAAGACAAATAAACGTATCTTCCCCGCCGTAAAAAGTACTCCCCCATCCGCCGACTTTTTTTATGACTTTTGTTCTAATAAATAAATTATATGCCGGCCAATCCAAAATATTCCGTATTCTAGTGCCGACTGATTCAAATCTAATTTTCAAACCTCCGCTTGTATATTCTGATTCATAGACTAATCCACCTAGCTTAGCCATACGGGAATCTTCATGGGGTGTTACTCCCGGTCCTCCGACAGCAATAATATCTTTATTTCGAATAAAATGACGAATCGCTTTTGTTATCCATAACGGATCTGGATATGCATCATCGTCAATAAATGCCGAAATTTCTCCTCTGGCAAATTTAGCTCCAATATCCCGTTTTTCTGCTGGTCCCGTAGATTTTTTTCCGGTAACAATAAGTCGTATATATTTATTTTTTGGCAATACAATGTGTATGTCGCTAACAATTATGATTTCATATCGGGGCCACTTGAGTAATTGAAATTTATCCAAATCATCGAAAAATCTCTGACTTATCACATGCAATGGAATTATGATGCTTACAAAAGGAGAGATTGTTTTATTCATAAGATCCGTATAGTATAGACCTTATCTTATCAAATCCAATAGGATATTACAGTTTTAGATTTAAAATAAAATTTTAAAACGACTTATTCGTAAGATAATTATTCTCATAAATAATTACAACATTAATTTATGAGTTCATACGTAATCCGTTGAAATTTATCAAGCGTTTTTGATAGTCACTGCTTTAACTGATATAATCTAAAAACTATTTATTTGACTTGTGCATACTATTTATTATTTTATGAATTTTTTAAAGAAATATTTACTAAATCTAGATCGCCGTGCGACAATTTTAAATACTAATAACATAAGAAGTCAGCTTGTTACTGATAAAAATGCTAGATATTTAGATTTGGGATGTGATGACGGAAAAAAAACCTTGCTTTTCGCTGACAAAATGGGTACAAAAAATATTTACGGAATTGAGTTAATTCAGAAACACGCAAACATTGCAAAAAAGAATGGCATCAAAGTATATATAGGTAATCTAGATAAAAAATGGCCAGTTAAAAACAACCACTTCGACGTAATAACTGCAAATCAGGTGATAGAACATGTTGCAGACATCGATTGTTTTGTAAGTGAGCTAAAAAGAGTGCTAAAAAAAGGCGGATATGCCGTGATAAGCACAGAAAATGGAAGTAGTTGGCATAATATATTTGCCAGCATTATGGGATGGCAAACTTTCTCACTAGCATGCATGAGCACAATGCAATGGTGTATCGGAAATCCCCTAAGTCTTCATGTAAATGAAGAAAATCCTTTTGGATGGACCCATAAAACAATTTTTAATTATCAAGGCCTCAAGGAGTTGTTTGAAGTATATGGCTTTACAGTTGAATCATATTTTGGCTCGGGTTATCATCCGCTTCCTCCTGTTCTTGGCTCTTACGATGTAAGACATGCACATTTTATCAGTATCAAAATAAAAAAATTGTTTTAGAGTAAGAGATGAATAGAATTATATTCTTTTAGAAAAATTAGTTAAGTGGCCAAATTCCTTATAGCTAGTCAAGGGGAACTAAGAGTTAATTACTTTCTATCCCTATCTAAATATTTTATAACCTTACATGGATTACCTGCGGCAAAACAGTTAGGGGGAATATTCTTAGTAACGACACTTCCTGCATCAATAATTGTATTATCCCCAATAGTAACCCCACCAAGAATTATACATCTACTCGTAACCCATACATTTTCTCCTATAAAAATAGGTTTAGCTATTACTGTTTTAACGTTATATATGTCATGAAAAGCAGTGATTACCATATTGCCCCAACCGAAATTCGTTCTCTCTCCTATGTAAATGGGTGCGTAATCAAGGAAAAATGTATCATTTAGTCCGCAGTTTTGCGCATATATATTCCCATAAATAAACCTAAATCCTGGAAAAATATATATATTTTTACAATTTTTTTAAATATTTTTTAATGATGAAGTTGAAAAAGGGAATTATTAGTAAGAATTTTGAAAACAAAATCCATGAAATTATCATATTACTTTTTGGCACTCCCTTTCTAAATATTATTTCATCTTTATTCATAAATAATTTATATGCTAGATGTAATCAAAAAAATAGTAATTATTTAGAAATAAATATGTCCTCGCTAATGTATATATACATACACATATATATATCATTATAATATTCCTACTATTTAAATATATATACTAAGGTTAATTATATTGCATCTGGTTTATTAATCATATAACTCACTAATCTAAAATAATTCCCTGTAGTTTTATTCACAGTTGATCATCTAATTGCATTTTATGCGATGGATTATTTTATCGAAAATGTTATACTATGAGACATGAAAAGAAAAAAAATCGTATTATTTGGCTCTAACATACGGTATGTTGGAGTACCATTGGGTTTACTTTCGATCACTGAACTTCTTGATCCTAAAAAATATGACATCAGAATCATAACCAAAAACGAATATCCAAACTTTAAAGAGGAAGTTATCAAACAGTGTGATGGTGCTTTCTGCCTTGGTATATCTACGATAACAGGTTTTCCGGTTAGCGTTGCAAAAGAAGTTTCTCAGGAAATAAAAAGGATATATCCGAATATTCCTATTATATGGGGTGGCTGGCAACCAACGACTCTCCCTGAAGTAACACTCAAAACTCCATATGTTGATTTTATTTGTATGGGGCAGGGGGAACGAACGTTCAAACAGTTTATAGATATTCTATCATCAGAAAAATTCTCAGAATTTGCTCACATATCTGGTTTAGGTTATAAAAAAGGTAAAAAAATCATTCTCAACAAAAGACACGGAACTGAGGAAATTGAGAGTCTACCTGATTTCCAAATGAATCTCATTCAATGGGATAAATACCTTGAAGTTACAGACTTCGGGAAAAAAGTGTTAAGAATATCTACAAGCTACGGATGCCCATACCGCTGTGCATTTTGTTGTGAACCCTTTAATTCTCAACGACTATGGAAAGCAAACACTCCTACACAAGTAATACGATTACTAAAAAAAATGCGAAAAATAATCAAATTCGACGGCATTACAATAGTTGACAATAATTTTTTTATAAATGAAAAACGGGTTATTGATATATGCAAAGGATTAATAAAAAATAAATTTAACATTAAAATCGGACAACTAAGTGGTAGAACAAATAATTTAGTTCAATATAAACCAACAACATGGAAATTGATGAAAAAAGCAGGATTATATAATATTCTCATCGGTGCTGAATCGGGAAATGAAGACACACTGATCTCAATCAATAAAGATGCGACAGTTCAAGATACATTAAACCTAGCTAAAATTTGTAATAGATATAGAATCCTTCTCATTCCATCAGTTATAGTTGGCTTACCTAATAAGAAATACTTTGTTAATCCGAACAGAGCGTTCCAAGAAGATCTCGAAGGAATAATCGATCTTTATAATAAGATCAGCTTATCCGGCTCACACCATCATTTGTTGACTTTTCCCTACGCTCCATTACCTTTTTCGCCGCTCTACAGCAAAGCGATAGAGTTAGGATTTATTCCACCAAAAGGAATTGATAACTGGTCTAAATACGAATTTACTGAAGTACACGTACCATGGATACCAGCAAAGGGATTCCAAAAAATACAGGTTCTCAACTACATATCGACTGTCGCCGGTATTGATTATTCACATCTTCTCAATTCTGTCCCTTACATAATAAAAATAATACTTGCTCCGGTAATTCAATTGTTTAAGAGGATTGGGCAATGGAGGTTTAAAACAAAATTTCTGGAATTCCCCTTCGATATGTGGATATTTAACCTAGGATCCACAGTTTTTATATCACTTAATAAACGGTTTCGTCTTGTAAATATTGGAGGATAGATAAATGAACCTTCATAATTCTTTTAAAGGCGATTAAATTTAACCTCAACCGGTTTGGTGGGTGGCAATCCTATCAAATCCCATGAGACAAACACATCAGGACTGTCGATATGACATAGGTTTCCATGTTTATCAACCCCATGGAGTGTATAGTTGTGTTTAATAAGGAATTTCTTTATTTTTTCAGTAGAAGGCCAGCCTCTCACAGCTTCTATCACCAATATTGGTTTATCGCGCATAATAAGCTTTTCCCCTCCCTGAAGAGCTAAAAGTTCAGCTCCCTGAATATCCATTTTTATAAGATCAACCTTCTTTACACTTTTTAGAATACTGTCCAACTGCACTACCTGTACATCTTGCTTCATCAGACTGCTTTCCGTATCTTTTTTATTCATATCTTTTACGCTTTCCAATTGACCGTCACTATTTTCTTCAGGAAAAAAGAGAAATTTTTGCTTACATGTTCTATCAGATACAGCTTTATTGTGAAAAATCACGTGATTACCTAGTTTATTTTGTTTGACATTGTGCGTAAGAAGTGAAAAATTATATGGATTTGGTTCGAAACTATGAATGATTCCTTTCCAACCGCGGGATTTCAATTCATAGGCGGCAATGAGTGTATACACCCCATGATGCGCTCCCACATCCAGCATGACGAATCCCGGTTTCATTTGACGGGTAACAAACTGAACCAAATGATATTCTATCTCTCCCACATAATACCCTTGTATGGACATAAGAGATCCATACGAACGGAATGATATGTTATTTCCATAAATTTTAAAATCATGAGGATACGTGGTTACCAGCATAACGTGAAAAATTTTTAATAAAAATGGCTTGAGGTAAAATCTCGTATCGTGCCGTAGAAGTGGAGACTGATGATAAAACCAGCGCATTGGCCTCTGGATAACCCTCGTTATTGGAGCTAGTGGGTAACCCAATGCTTTATATGTTGATTCAATTTTCAATGCACAAAGCGTGATATATTTCCAAAGCATAAATAATTTCCTTTCCAAATTTTTACTTATCATTTCTTACCAATAAAAAAATTTTCCCGGCTGCAAAACTGATATCCGTAAAGTATTCTGCATCGACATAAGTAAGAATATTTGTAAATTGAAATAGCTTAAACCATAGAATTCTTACGTACATAAAAATATCCTTTGCGCTTCTTTCATCCTTTATAACGACATTTCTGTCATAGTACTGTTCTGCTTTTTTCCGGCCGATAACTGACTCCAATATCTCTTTTGGAATCATAAATAATGTATAACGAAACAATTGAACGAGCCACCGTTCGCTATATTTCTTTCCAAGTATGGTAAATCCAGATTTTTGAAATAAATTTATAACATACTCGTGGGTAAATTCAGGGTGAATATGTCCCACATGTTTAAACGTAAGGTCTTTCCAAATTCCAATTTTCCGCAATAGCCAATGTATGGTAAATGGCTGTCCCTCACATGGAATGGAAAGAAAAAAAATCCCGTCTTTTTTTAACATTCTCCGTACTTCTTTCAAAAAATATGGAACATCAGGAATATGTTCAATAACATCAGTACAAATGCATACATCAAAATAATTTGATGGATACGGCAACTTTTTCTTCATTGTTCTGTACTGGACTTTCCCCGTACCGAATTTTTTAGCATATCTGATAGCATTACTACTCACATCACAACCAAATATATGGACTTTAGGATAAAAAAACGGAAGACATTCGGTAAGATATCCTCCACCGGATCCTATATCAAGCATGTTTCCCTTTTTGAGTTTCACCATTTCTACGATACGACGCATCTCAGCCTTATCTTTGTATGTTTTTTTATAGAATCCGGAAATTCTATCCTGAAAAACTCCCATAAACACCTTATCGTAGTTAAAAATTTTTTTCTGTTTCATAATTATTTCTTTGCCATCTCCCTAAATGCATTTAAAAATGAATTCTCCCATGTATTGTTCTTAGCAAGCTTTATTGCATTGCTCCGAAGCTCCAGGTACTTCTCGGGGTGAATAAAAATATTCATTATTGCTTTCGAAAAGCTCTTTGGATCGTCGTGCGCAACGACGCCTGCACCTTTTTCTGCTACTTCCCGACCTAGGGGTGGCACCTGAGAACTCACCACGGGAAGTCCTGCAGCACAATATGCACGTATTTTACTGGAATCTGCGTAGAGTCTGGCTGATCCAAAAATATTCCGATATGGTGCCAGCCCCATAGCGCATGACCTCATAATCTTTGACATATCCGCATTATCCGGGATCATCCCATGGAAAATTACTGCTTCTTTTAAATTTAATGTAAACTTTTTCAGCTCTTGTATGTCTTTATCATTTCCACCGATAACATGAAGCGCGGTATCCGGAAATTTTTTTCGGACTAAAGAAAGCGCCTGAATGGCAATATCCGGTCCGTTTTCGTATCCCAATGTCCCCATATAGACTAAAGAGTGTTTATCAATTTGAAAAACCGGATTTGCTTGTATCTGATTTGGGTGCATACCAATGGGAACATGGATGACAAGAGCAGATTTGTTCGGATCCAGCCCGACTGTTAGACGGGCTGGCTGCATGGCTTTCGATACATCCCAAATATAATCGGCGTGCATCGCACAAAACCGGTCAAGCGATAAATATATCCAATTAAACAATTTATTTTGGAATCTATTCGGCGAATAATCAAAGACATAATAAATTACTGTATCTACACGTCCGATTTTACGTAGGAATATTCCGGCCAGTGCATTGATACTCTCCAGTCCGATAAAATAATCAAACTTTATCTTATCCTGAAACGACCAGTCTATGACGGATAAAAAATCCCTGATTTTAAATAGCATTTGAGTCGCATTTGTATTGCTCATCTCTAAAAATGGCTTTAAGAAATATATGTACCATGAAGAACTATATGACTTAGATTTTAAATTGTTATGTGAATACATCTCAATCTTCGGCATAACCCCATCACTCCCGGGATGGGGCTGATCAATGATGACCAATTTTTTTACCTTTGGCACGAAAAAATCCCGCATAGGTTCTATATTTCCGTTTATGGGCGTTCGCACGTTACCTTTCCACATAGAAAATGTGGCAAAGAGTACAGAAGAACTATTTGATAACTGAGTATTATTCTTTTTTACTCCGACCACTTTCACCATCGGCCAAAATAATTTAGAATTCCGTGCTAAATATTTAAATACTGACTTAAAACTATTTGGCAGGAATTCAAAAAGGAGTTTTACACGGAATCTGTCTACATATACCTTTGTAAACCCCGCTTGTTCATGAAGAGACAGGAGTGTGCTGCCCAAAAAAGACATCTCATATCCGAATTTCATGTGTTTTGCTCCGAGAAGCTTTATATGAACAAATTCTGCTATCTGTTTTAGAATTGGAACATTGGGTATATTCCCCCACACCTGTCGGTACGAAAGGGAACCAAGATTTAGATAAGGAACGGTATTGAAACTCACTCCTTCACTATCTAAAACTCTATACAACTCTTTCAGGCACGTACCGGTATCTTTAAAATGCTCTATGACGCCTCCTCCATAAATTACGTCAATACAATTATTTTTTATTGGCATATGAAGAATATCGCCCTGAATAAGGAGATAGTTATGAATGTGTTTTTTATCAAGCATATGTTGTGCAATTTTCAATGCTTCTTCTGACACGTCGATTCCGATAATACATTCACAGCGATGAGCTATAGCTTGTCCCAAAAAAAATTCCCCGCAGCCGATTTCGAGATACCGGACTCCTTTTAGGTCTCGGGCTTCGTTTAATTGATCAATGGTGTCTTTCAGATAAAACGTCTCATATTCTTCGCTTTTTTTCTTATATTCTTTATTGAGAAATTCATTTTTGTATAGTTCATTCCATTTTTTCATAGATAACTGTAAATCCTTTGAAAAATTTGAATGATTTAATACAATGCCGTTTTGTATCTCCAACGTTCTATTGCATCCCGAACAACGGAGTATAGTGCCTTTTTTTCGCAGTGAAGCGTGGCATATGGGGCATGCGAGAAATGAGATTGGGTCGAATTTCATCGTGGGATATATTAGTAACTAATCAATAGCTTTCTCAACATATTCATTGCTCTCACCCGATATTTCCATGGAAGCAGTGAGGCTGCATTGAAAAAATATTTTTGCGCAATACTGCGGATTTGATGTTCACGGTGCAATTTTGTTCGGACTTTTACCGACAAAGGAATATTATGCCTTTTGCAATATTCAGCAGATTCCCGGATTATCATTCCTTTTTCTACGACGTGAAGATTTTGAAATACCGGCTCGAACGTACAATAGAACCCATCGTCAAAACTACTTCTATATGAACCCATAATTTCGAATTGCCATGGGCTTTCTCCGGGTAACAAAACCTGCTCCAAATAAGACTTCCGCCAAAAACCAAGTACGTTTACCCGATATGGTGCTCCCTTCTCATAGAGGCCGAATATGCCCTCTGATGATCGACCGTCTGCACGAGGCAGCTCACTCATGTGTATGTGATATGCCTTTTTCCTCAAAAGGTTCCAACATCTCTCCCAATTCTCAATATTTGTTTGAGAAAGAAGAAACTTATCATCAAGCCATATGAACAGGTGTTCCTCGAGTATTTGCTTTAAAATTGACAAAAGACTTGATGACCAATCTTTGTCAGGTCCTGATAACACGGTTTCCACTCTTTTATCCTCATACGTTTTTGTATTACTTCCCAAATAGATGGTATATGGACAATTCGGCCAATGAATCCAGAATTGATGAAAAAAGGGTTTCCATAAATCCTGATATTTGTCGCACGACAATACAAGAATAGCCACAGATGGTTTTCTTTCTTTCTTCATATCTGTTTTTTTGCTACGTTATCCAAAAACCATTGATATTCCTTTTGTATGCCATCCTCAAGTGGTACACGCGGTTTCCATCCCAATCTAAATAGTTTTTTTACATCCAATTGTTTTTTTGGCGTTCCGTTTGGCTTAGTAGAATCCCATGCGATTTCCCCTTTAAAACCGACAATTTTACCCACTAATTTTGCCAGATTTTTGATGGTTTGATCCTCTCCACATCCGATATTTATAATTTCTGAACTGTTATACGTTTCCATAAGAAAAACACATGCATCCGCCATGTCATCAACGTAAAGAAACTCTCTCCTTGGAGTTCCGTCACCCCAGAGGACAACTTTTTCATCTCCTCGTATTTTTGCGTCATGAAATTTCCGGATCATGGCCGGCAGTACATGTGAGTCATTGAGGTCAAAATTATCATTCGGACCATATAAATTGGTTGGCATAACGGATATGAAGTTCGTCTTGTATTGCTGGTTAAAGGACTGACACATTTTGATCCCGGCAATTTTTGCTACCGCATAGGCATCATTAGTCTCCTCAAGAGGTCCTGTCATGAAATATTCTTCTTTGATGGGTTGCTTGGCCAATTTCGGGTAAATACAGGAACTGCCGAGAAAAATCAATTTCTTTGCTTTATTTTTCCATGCAGAATAAATGATATTATTTTGAATCTGAAGATTTTCAAAGATAAATTCAGCTTTTTTGGTCTTATTTGCCCAGATACCCCCTACTTTTGCAGCGGCTAGAAATACATATTCCGGTTTTTCATGTTGGAAAAAATGTTCAACATCATTTTGATCGAAAAGATTTAATTCTTTTCTTGATTTTACAATAATATTATTATACCCATTATTTTTAAGGATTCTCACAAGTGCCATACCCACAAGTCCGCTCTGTCCGCCTGCAACATAAATGGTAGATTTTTTATTCATGTATCCCTTCGTTAACGAAAATTCGCTCCTATCATAACTGCTCCCATTTCGAGAGTTTTCATAATTACCATTCCTCCAAAGGTAATTGGACTGTGTCGTATTATACTTGATTTCCTAAAAAACAGCCTATACCGCTCAAAAATATTTGCCTGTTTGTCAAAGTAACCTTTTGCGGACTGTTTTTTTCGATACTCACTCATTTTTTTCCCATAATAATATTTCTTTTTCAACGTTTTTCCAAGGGAAAGTTTGCCTTCATTGTGAAGTATGAATGAGGATATTCTTCCGGTACATTCTTCACCAAAGTGTTGTTTGACTCGCTGCGCCAGTTCAAAATCTTCCGGTCCGGTGAGCGTCTCATCGTATCCACCGACCACAAGATACGCTTTTTTCTGAAAAAACCTCGCAGATTCTATCCACGGTACATTGAGGTAGAAGCTCCGCTCCAGAGCTTTACACTGGGCCCAAAAGCCGATACCGAAGGATTTCTCGGGAATGACTAAAGCTAGCAAGTTTGGACAATGATCAATGAGCAATGAGCAATCCTGCTTATTGTTTTCTGCTATGCCCGTCCGTAGTCCTGAGCTTGCCGAAGGATTTTCTGCTTTCTGTCCTCTGCTCATTGTCTTATGTCCCATAATTTTCACACATTCTCCCACCACTCCCGGAGTAAGCTCCATATCAGCATCCAGAAAAAGAAGATACTTCCCTTTTGACTTTTGAGCGCCAAAATTTCTTTGTGCTGACCGCTCCGGGCCTTCATCTAACACTCTGACCCCAAAATTCTTTGCGATATCTTTTGTTGCATCGCTCGAATGATTATCTACCACGATTGTTTCAATATGTTTATACGTTTGTTTTTTTATACTTTCTAAACACGCAGGAAGCCTGTCCGCTTCATTTTTCGTGGTAATTATAACCGATACCGTATCACGCATCTGTTTCATATGTCCCCTGGTGCACAGACCTATGTAATAAAGCCAGACTGCTTTTCGTTACATCCGACCACCTCAAACTATGAACCCATGCTTTCCCATTTTTCTGAAAGAATGCATAGCGTTTATTGTTACTCATAAGGCGCAGCGCTTCTTTTGCCATCTCCTGGGGAGAGTTGCTCTTGACTACCATGCCGGTTTTCCTGTTTTTCACCACATCCCGAAGCCCGGGTACATCATATACTATGGAAGGAGTCCCCACTGATGCCGCTTCCAGCACCACCAATCCCCACCCCTCTTTGACAGACGCATGGAGAAGGAGATGGGAACGGGCCATCAATGCATATTTTTTTTGCTCTGTAACTTTTCCAAAAAAAGTCACATGATTGCTCACCCCATAATCCGAAATCATTGCTTTTAGCTCTTTAATATAGCGTTCTTCTCCCCCACCGACTATCCTCAACTGACAAGAAGGTTGCTCCCGTATGATAAACGAAAACGCTTTGATTACTTCCTCAATTCCCTTCATTTTCACCACTCTACTTACAAAAATATACGTTGGGTTGTTCTGCTTTCTGTTCTCTGTTCTCTGCTCGCCTCGATCCGAATATGTCCGAGTCGGAGCGGGTTCTCTGTTCTCTGTCCCCTGCTCATTGCCCCATGTCCCCTGTTTTCCGCTTTTTGTCCCCTGCTCATTGTCCCATGTCCCCTGTTTTCCGCTTTTTGTCCCCTGCTCATTGTCCCATGTCCCCTGTACTGTAATTGGGCATGCTATCGCCGTACACTGCTTTCTGGGAATTCCCCGTGCTACAAGCTCTTCAATAGTAGATGGCGCGTCTGTCCAGAACTGACAATGTTTATACAGACGGAAATAATGTTTTTCTACAAACTTCCCGATCACGTTGACAGGAAACGGGTACATATAATCCCAAATAATTCCGGCAATCTCATGGATAAACACGACTACCGGGGTTTTCGTAAAAAAAACGGCAAAAAACGGAAACCCATGTACTTCGTCCACAATGACATCATATTCATGACCATGAAGAAGTACGTAGAGCATTGCTACAGGATAGACCGTTAGAAACCCTCCACGGCGTATCATCCTAATGCCATCCACATATTCAACGCGCCCGACAGGCGCATACCATGAGGTAAACCACGTAACCTTATGTCCTCTTTCTACCCAACTCTTACCATGTTCATGCGTCACGATTTCCGCCCCGCCACTGGATGGATGGTCTTTATCACGCCAGTTTAATATTAAGATGTTCATAAGTTAATTATATGACATGAGACAATGAGCATGGGACATACTTTGTTTGACATAAGACAATGAGCAATGAGCATTAGGAATGTGACATAGGACAATGAGCATGTGACAAAATTTATTAAACATAGGACAATGAGCAATGAGCACAATATGCTAGACATGTGACAATAAGCATGGGACAGACTTCATGACTGGCGTAATGTTCTAATTTTACTCCACAACATTTTCCCAAGCTCTTCTGACACATCAAATAAT
>Ga0247841_10005730_pt1 | contig 19799 bp, 10 predicted proteins | sample LaCruzMarch2015__2_FD_192410 | JGI IMG/M metagenome (GOLD analysis project Ga0247841, IMG submission 192410) | Freshwater microbial communities from meromictic Lake La Cruz, Castile-La Mancha, Spain - LaCruzMarch2015_18m | ecosystem: Environmental > Aquatic > Freshwater > Lake | place: Spain... | reverse complement strand
CAAACTGCCTTAATTAAATCTTTTCCGGAAATCGGCCAATCGTTCAGAATGATCAGCCTTGACAATTACTTTGGAGCAGTTGAGGTTGGAAATAATTCGCTAAGCACTCCGGTTTCAAAATTTTATTGTGCTGATCCTGAAATATTTAATTCCCTGAAAATCAAAATAACATCGGGCAGAAGGTCCCAGTTACTGAAGAATCCATTTTTTGTGATCATCTCATCTGATGCAGCAAATCGTTTTTTCGAAAAGGAGTCTCCCATCGGGAAATATCTCGAAGTGAACATCAACGGCATCGCCTTTAACCTCTTAGTTGAAGGAGTTTTTGAAAACCTGCCCTGGAATTCAACATTAAAACCGGATTTTATATGCGCGATCGGGCTTTTTACCGATGTTTGGCTAAAAAGCCAGCAATTAGCTGAGCCCACCGAATCGCTGGAAAATGAATTAATGGTAGAAACTTATATTGCAATCAGGCAAAACAGTTCCATTGAATCCATCAATAAAAGATTGCCCTGGTTCACCAGGAACTGCTATCCCAATGCAGGGCTGTCATTTGAATTTCAAAACTTCACGAAGGTCTATCTCCATTCAAATGATTTGCAAAATGATTTCATTGCAAAAGGAAGCATGCAAAATATCTTCATTTATCTCTCCCTTGCCTTTTTCATTCTTTTGCTCGCAACCATTAATTACTCCATGCTTAGCACAGCGCGTTCGGCCATGCGATTTAAGGAGATCGGGGTCAGAAAGGTTTTGGGCGCAACCCGGCGGAATCTCAGGAGCCAGGTACTTACCGAATCACTCCTGCTGACGATTATTGCCTTTCCACTCGCATTTCTTATCCTGGGGTTGGTTGCACCAGTTATTCAATACTATTATTCATACGAAATCTTTTTTGTTTCAAGCAATACGATATCCTATATTGCCATTACCGCAGGGATCACCATCTGCATAGGAATCCTGTCAGGATCATACATTGCGGTATATCTCTCATCTCTTGACCCGCTCACTGCACTGAAATCGAATTTCTACATTTACAAGAAGGTAAGTTTCAGTAAAATTTTCATCGTGTTCCAATTCCTCATAACCATTGCACTGTTCATATCCCTGCTCACCATTCATCAGCAAATCAAGCTGTTTCTGGGTCAGCAGAATGGCATTAACAAGGAAAATCTGATCGTTTTATCTTTGAAGCAATTTGACATCAGCCAATATCAGCAGGTAAAAAAATTCATGGCAACCTCTCCTCATGTATTGTCATTGACCGGGATCTCCATTGCGCTTCCCACCAAAGATATTTCCATGACGAACCTCAAACTCCCGGGTGATAAAAAGAAAACCGTCTCTTTTGAACGGCTTTCCGTTGATCATCATTTCTTTGAAACAATGGGGATTGATTTCGTTTTGGGGAACGATTTTCAATCCAACGATCAGATTGTCAATACAAAATCAGTTATCATCAACGAAGAGGCATTGCGGCAACTGGAGTTCAGGGATCCTTTACAGAATACAATCGGACGGTTCAGGATTATTGGCGTAGTAAAAGACTTCAATATTCATTCGCTGCATAAACAGATCAATCCGACGCTTTTCCTATTTAACCCGGAGGCATTTCAGTCGCTGGTTATCAGGTTCAAGGCCGGGAAGGAGGAAGATGTCCTTGATTTGATAACACGAACGTGGAAGGAGTATACGCCCAACGCACCATTGGAATACAGGTTTTTTGATGAAAAGCTTAACGATCTGTATATCAAGGAACAAAATTTCGGGAGGGTTATTGGTTCATTTACCTTCCTGGCATTTGTCATCACCGGGATGGGATTATTCGGACTGGCGATGCTGATCGTGGAACGCAGAATGAAGGAAATGACCATACGCAGGGTGTTTGGCGCATCGCCGGGCACCATTATTTATTTAATTCAGAAGGAATTCATTTTGTTTGTGATCATTGCCGCCACTATTGCGATACCCCTGGCATGGTTTGTATTATCGTTATGGCTCAATGAATTTTATTATCGGGTTTCGATACAATGGCACCTGTTCTTTTTATCGGTAATTGCGGTTGGGGGCTTTGTATCACTGATCCTGCTGATGAAAACGCTCAGGATTTTACGCGAAAATCCTGCAAATGTCTTAAAATACGAATGATGGGTTTCGTTTTTTATCACCAGCACGATTCAATGGACTGCGGCCCTGCCTGCCTTCAGATGATTGCAAGGCATCACGGGAAAAAATACCGGCTGACAACGTTGCGCGAAAAGTGTTACATCACGCGCGACGGGGTTTCGTTGCTGGGGATCAGCGATGCGGCAGAAGCAATTGGGTTCAATGTGCTCGGCGCTCAGCTCACCTTCGGCCAGCTAGCCGGAGAAGCTCCGCTCCCATGTATTGTTCACTGGAATCAGCGTCATTTTGTAGTCGTTCGTAACATCAGGAATAAAAGGGGAAAAGAGTGGGTTTATATTGCCGATCCGGCTCATGGAAAACTGACCCTGCCGAAGGATGAATTCATGAAATCATGGCTTGCAGGAAACGAAGATCACGATGCCGGTATCTGCCTGTTACTTGAACCAGGAGATACCTTTAACCAGCAGCCGGGCGAATCTTCTCCCCCGTCAAAATTCAAATTCCTGGCGCCCTATTTAAAGCCGCGTCAGAAAGCTTTGTTTCAGTTGTTCCTGGGTATGGTGCTTGGGAGCCTGGTCCAGCTTACCTTCCCGTTTCTCACCCAATCGATCGTTGACAGGGGCATACGGAATCACGATCTGGGGTTTATTACCCTGGTGCTTCTGGGGCAGCTTGCACTTTTCACAGGACTTACGGTTATCGAATACATCAGGGGCTGGATTTTGCTGCATATCAGCACACGCATAAACATATCGCTGATCTCCGATTTTCTGGCCAAGATCATGAAGCTCCCGCTCGGTTTTTTTGATTCTAAAATGATCGGAGACCTGATGCAACGGATCCAGGACCACCAAAGAATTCAATCATTTCTTACGGTAAGTTCACTCAATGTGCTTTTCTCGGTGGTCACTTTTTTCATTTTCGGAGCAGTGCTGCTCTATTACAATGTGCTTATTTTCATAGTATTTCTGCTTGGTAGCCTCATGTATGCTGCCTGGGTTTATCTTTTTATGAGAAAAAGAAGGGAACTGGATTATATCAGGTTTGCGCGGCTGGCCGAAAACCAGAACACTCTGATCCAGATGATTACGGGAATGCAGGAGATAAAGCTGTACAACTGCGAAGATCAGAAACGCCGGGAATGGGAAAACATCCAGGAGAATCTTTATAAGCTGAGTATTAAAAGCTTAACGCTGAACCAGTACCAGAGTGCAGGGGCGCTCTTTTTCGTAAGAACGAAAGATATTCTTATCACCTTTCTGGCAGCCGGCCTGGTAATCAAGGGAGAACTCACGCTTGGGATGATGTTATCCATCCAATATATTTTGGGACAGCTGAACAACCCGGTAGAGCAAATGGTTAATTTTCTCAGGGAGGCACAGGATGCCAGTATCAGCATGGACCGGCTGGAGGAGATCAATGCACAAAGGGATGAAGAGGATCCTGATTCACCGGGAATGGAGGTTTTGCCTTCAAACCATGATATCAACATCAGCGATGTCTCTTTTCAATATGAAGGTCCTCACTCACCAGAAGTCCTGCAGCATATCACGCTTTCCATTCCCTCGCAAAAAGTCACCGCCATCGTTGGCTCCAGCGGGAGCGGAAAAACAACCCTGATCAAACTGCTGCTTGGATTTTACAAACCTGTAACCGGCCGGATCAGCATCGGTGAGGTCCCGTTAAACGACATATCCTGCAGATTCTGGCGAAGTAAATGCGGATCGGTGATGCAGGATGGATATATATTTTCAGATACCATCGCCAACAACATTGCCTTAAGCGGAGATGGGACTGATGGTGAAAAACTATCCCGTTCGATCGGGGCAGCCAATCTTGACGAGTACATTGCCACCTTGCCGCTGGGGATCAACACACGCATCGGGCAGGATGGCGCCGGTATAAGCGAAGGACAAAAACAGCGGATCCTTATTGCGCGGGCAATCTACCGCAACCCTGAATACCTGTTTTTTGATGAGGCAACCAATTCGCTGGATGCCTCAAACGAACGAAAAATTGTGGAGAACCTGGCTGCATTTTTTCATGGAAAAACGGCGGTAATTGTTGCTCATCGTTTAAGTACGGTCAGACATGCCGACCAGATCATTGTCCTGGAAAAGGGACGGATTGTAGAACAAGGTACGCATGACCGGCTGATCATGCTGAAAGGATTTTATTATGAACTTGTGCGTAACCAGCTTGAATTAGGTTAAAATTAATATGGGTAGGTATGCTTAGAACAGAATCACTGGTCAAGGTATTTCAATCAGATGCCGTAGAAACCAGGGCGTTGAATAAAGTTGATTTTCAAGTTCGTCCCGGTGAATTTGTGGCGATCATGGGGCCCTCAGGCTGTGGGAAATCAACCCTGCTTAACATTCTCGGGTTGCTTGACTCACCGACAGCGGGGAACTATTTTTTCATGGAAGAAAATGTTGCCGGGTATTCCGAAAAAGAACGGGCAAACCTTCGAAAAGAAAAAATTGGTTTCATTTTTCAGAATTTCAACCTCATCGATGAGCTGACCATTTTTGAAAACATTGAACTGCCCCTGGTATACCTGGGTATCAGCGGCAGTGAGCGCAAACTGAGGGTTAATGAAATACTGAACAAGTTTGAGATTGTTCACCGGAAAAACCAGTTTCCGGTGCAGCTTTCGGGCGGACAGCAGCAACAGGTGGCCGTTGCACGTGCCCTGATCACGAATCCTTCACTTATCCTTGCTGATGAACCTACCGGAAATCTTGATTCAGCAAGAGGAGAAGAGATCATGAATATGCTTACCCTGCTCAATAATTCCGGAACAACCATTGTAATGGTCACGCACTCGCAGCGTGATGCAGAATTCAGCGGTCGTATCGTAAATCTCTTCGATGGTCAGATCGTAAATGAACGATTCTGAAATTGCCATAAGTACAATGCACATGCAAACCTTGAATGATAATTTATGGCTATTCCATGTGACCCGAAAAAATAAATATTAACACATGAAATTAAATCTTTATTGTAAAGATAGTCTTCTGACCGGGAACTGAATAGTAATTCAGGCTTCCACCATGCAACCTGATGATCTGTCGCGACAGGCTCAGCCCGATCCCTGATCCCTTTTCTTTAGTTGTAAAAAAGGGAACAAACATATTTTCGGCAACCACTGGCGGAATACCGTAACCATTGTCCTCCACTTCAATGATCGTCTTATCCTGACCCGACTGTGCAGAAAGTTTGATCAGGCTATCCTGCCTGCCAGTGCAGGCCTCCATGGCATTTTTGAACAGGTTGATCAAAACCTGTTCGAGCAATTTACGGTCAGCCTGAATATGGATGGAGCGGTGACATGAAATCTGAACCCGAACATTTTGTTCCTTCAACTGTTCAGCGAAAAGCAATTGAACATCCAGAAGTAAACTATTCACATTGATGAGCAGTAACTGGGGTTTCGACAACTTTGTCAGGTCACGGTAATTATTCACGAACTGAACGAGTCCGGCCCCTCTTCCTTCAACGATATCGAGCATTTTGACGGTTTTCTCTATGGCCTGGGATGTAATTTGTTCAGGCTTTGTGATGTCACCGGTTTCCCTGTTTTTGAAAATCCGTGAAATGGTATTCACCAGGGAGGTTATCGGGGTAATTGAATTCATGATTTCATGGGTAAGCACCCGAATAAGCTTTTGCCACGATTCCATTTCCTTTTGATCCAGTTCTGCTTTGATGTTTTGCAGCGAAATCAGGTGAATGTGTTTATCTCCCGCTTTGAAATCGACCTTTTTGATGGATAGCTGAACTGTTTCGCCATCGACTACTACCGATGTAAGTTCTAATTTTTGGGGTTCAAGCCGGAGAATGAAATCGCTAAATCCTTCGTGGAAGATATCCAGCTTTTTCAAATTTCCGACAACAAAAACTTTGAATATGCGTTTGGCGGCATCATTGATAAATTCCACCCGTCCATCACTGGTAAAAGAGATAAGTCCGATAGAAGTCTGATCAACAATGGTTTTAAAATAATTATTCCGGATCTCATTTTCAACCCTGGCCTTCTCCAGTTTCTGATTGATCTGATTAAAATAGGTATATAGTTTATTGAATTCATCAGTTCTGCCAAGCGGGACATAGGTATAATTCACTTCACCACTCAGATGCGACAGGAAAAAATTTTCCAGCTTCTGATTGATTTTATTCAGATACCGCACCAGCGAAACAATACTGTATATAACCAATGCAGCAACAATGAATATCAGCGAGTAATTTGGAATCCTGAAGATAATATAAAAAAAGAGGAGGCAACTCAATGCCAGAAAAAGAACTCTCATTACTATGCTGACATAGTATTTTCTACAGACCATACTCCTTGATCTTTTTATACATCGTAGGTCTTGAGATTCCTAGTTCCCTTGCTGCATTCGACAAATTTCCCATATTCCTGAGCAATGCATTCTTGATGATATTTTTTTCATATTCGTCAAACGAAGCAGGAATATCGGCCAGGTTATTTCCCTGAGCAGGAAATTTCTTCAATAAAAGATCGTCAGCCTGAACGATGCGATAATCGGACAGGATCACGGCTTTTTCGATGGAATGTTCCAGTTCACGGATATTTCCCGGCCATGGATAACTCTTCAGGGCAAGCATGGCGAGGTGGTCGAAACTCATTTGACCTTTGTTATATTTTACTGAAAATTTATCCAGGAAATAACCGGCCATCAGTTCGATATCACGTCCACGCTCGCGAAGGGGCGGCAGATCAATCTGTATGGTATTGATCCTGAATAAAAGGTCCTGCCGGAACAGTCCTTCCATGACCATTTTTTCAAGATGTTTATTGGTTGCACAAATCAACCTGGCATCGATGGGGACAACCTTATTTGATCCAAGCGGCACTATCTGGCGTTCCTGCAGAACATTCAGGATTTTAGTCTGCATATTCAACGACAGGTTCCCAATTTCATCAAGAAACAGGGTACTGAGGTTCGCACTTTCAAACCGCCCGATCCGGTCCTGCCTGGCATCGGTAAATGCTCCTTTTTTATGACCAAACAATTCACTTTCAAACAAAGAAACCGGAATAGACGACATGTCGACTGTTACCATTTGACGCTGAGCACGATGGGATCTTCTATGTATTTCCTTAGCAATCAATCCTTTGCCAGTTCCATTTTCACCTGTTAACAGAATGTTTGCATCAGTTTGAGAGACCTTGTCTACAATGTCCATCACCCGCCTTATCGCCGGACATTCGCCAATAAATTCGGAAAATTGCTGTTCAAGATCCATATTGGACTGATCAATATTTTCATGCTTTTTATTGAATTCAATGGAGGTCTTGCGAATTTTCAAACCTGCATTGAGCGTTGCAAGCAACTTATCGTTGTCCCATGGCTTCATTACAAAATCGGTGGCCCCGATTTTAATGGCCTTTACTGCCAGATCAATGTTGCCGTATGCCGTCATCATAATGACACATATTGTAGGATCAATTTTCAGTATCTCAGCCAGCCAAAAAAGTCCTTCATTGCCGGTATTGATACCGGCAGTGAAATTCATATCCAACAGGACCAGGTCATATTGTTCAGCCCTGAGGGTTGAAGGGATGAGGTTGGGATTCGTAAGAGAGGTAATCAGCTGAAATTCATACTCAAGGAAAAACTGCAGCGCCTGCAGTATTTCAGGGTTGTCTTCAACGATAAGTAATTTCGCTTTTTTATCCATGTCAGCTACAATTGTAAAAAGTGTAAACAAATGTAAAATAATTTTACACGACCTGTAAAATAATTTTACACATTTTACACATTAATTTTATCAACATTTTGTTATATCCCTGATTATATACACTTTAAATTCCTGGTATGGTTGTTGACATAGATATGCTCTATTTTAAACTTTGCTGATGGCTGAACAAACAATCGTTATTCACATCAATGGGTACTGGCGCGACCAGCACAAATCCAGTCTGCCAGAATGTTCAGGTTTATTTTTTGTCTATGAAGCAAGTTACAATGTGACTGATCAGACTGCAGACCTGTTAAAACTGATTTACATCGGAGAAGCAGAGAATATAAAAGCCCGGGTATTTGCTCCGGAATACCGTTTATCGTGGATGACACACCTGGCCCCTGGTCATGAACTATGCTATGCATGTGCCGGAGTTGATAAACCACTTCGTGAACGGGCCTGGGCAGCCTATATTCTGACCCATAAGCCCCCGGCAAACACACATGTACAGGGGGCATTTCATTATGACACCACTACGCTGGTCTCTACCGGGAAAACAGCCCTCATAAATCCCGTCGTCACTGCCAGAAAAAACAAGTCTAAATCAATGGAAGCCCTTGTATGGGCTCAGCACAAGGAGATAATTCCGGTGAGAGCTGTGCAGATTTACTCAGACCATCCCAATGAAAGAAGGCTGGCCATGGGAGAATAGGAAACGGGAATTATTGTAACTTTGGGTCCCTAAATCGCTCTCCTGTTGAACATCCTCATCATTACCCAATATTTTCCACCGGAAACAGGGGCACCGCAAAACCGGCTGCTTCAACTTGCCAAACGATTGCAAAAACAGGGCATTAAGGTTGTCGTTCTGACTGCTATGCCTAACTATCCTCAAATGCAGGTTTATCAAGGCTACCGGGGGAAGTTTTACTGCTACGAAGAAATTGAGGGAATACCCGTTCACCGTTGCTGGATTTTTACAGGAACAAGCAAAGCCATTCTTCCCAGGCTGGTCAATTATTTCAGTTTTGTTCTAACTTCCATTCTGGTCGGACTGTTCAAAATTAAGCGGCAGGATTTCGTCATGTGTGAATCCCCGCCATTATTCCTTGGAATTTCAGCCTGGCTGTTGTCAAAATTTAAACGAGCCAGGATGATATTCAATGTATCGGATCTCTGGCCTGAAAGCGCTGAAAAACTTGGACTGGTTACCAATAGGTTGCTGTTAACATTGTCAACATGGCTGGAGGAATTTCTATACAGCCATTCGGTCATAATTTCGGGGCAAACACAGGGCATTGTAAAAAATATTTCCGGGCGCTTTCCCCCGAAGACCGTTTATTGGCTCAAGAACGGGGTGGACATAGATGAATTGAGCAAAACTGAGGAGGAACCCGGTTGGCGGGCCAAAAATGGTTTTCAAGAAGATGATTTGCTGCTGCTTTATGCCGGGATTATCGGACATGCACAGGGGTTGGAAGTCATACTCCATGCTGCTAAAACACTGGAAGACAGACCTCACATTAAATTCATTTTAGTCGGCAGCGGCCCCATGCGTGACCGGCTTATCGCCTTGAAAACGGAGTTAAACCTTTCAAGTGTTTTTTTCCTCGACAACCGTCCCAAGCGGGAGGTTGTTCCAATCATCCGGGCATCGGATGCCGCCCTGATTCCCCTGCGCAAAATTGACCTGTTTAAAGGGGCCATTCCATCTAAAATTTTCGAGAACCTTGCCTTACACAAACCTGTTTTACTTGGTGTTGAAGGTGAAGCCAAAGAACTTTTCATTGAACAGGGAAAAGCAGGCTGGGCTTTTGAGCCGGAAAACCCACTGGATCTTGCTTCCCAAATTAAATTCCTTGACAAAAACAGGTCCCTGCTGACAGAAGCCGGAACCCGGGGATATAATTTACTATGCAACGAATTCGACCTTGATGTGATTGCCGCCGGATTTACAAAACTCCTTCACCAGCATTCTTAGTCACCATTCCAGCGCCTTTCAGCCACGCTCATTTAAAATCAATCCAGGATACTGTTGCATTCTTTGGTTTAAAATATTAATTTTACCTGTTGTATTTGCATTATCAGGTTTTAACAAGATCACCATCGATATACGAGTCCACTCCGAAAAGTCCGATCAACTGGATCCTGAGCGGAGTCGAAGGATGCAAACAACTGATAATAAGGACACTTCGACTTCGCTCAGTGTCCGGTTTTCCGTTAAATTGCCTTTTCGAAGGAACCTCATATTTTGCAATTGAATCTTTGGCAAACAATTAGTTATGAAAAGGATCTCCGGTAAGAAAAAAATGACTTTTTCGACATTGACGCTCCTGATCCTGCTTGCATTTGGGAACGTGATTGCCTTTTCGCAGAAAATCACATTGAATGACACGTTACCTCCCATTCCCGATACAATATACCGTGAATTGGACGAGGTGGTTATTTCGGCTACCAGGGTGTCGCATAGGATCATCGATATTCCCTATTCGGTAGTCCGTTTGAATTATACTTCATACAAGTATGACCGGAAAATAGGCTCTAATGATATGCTTTCAGCTGTCCCTGGATTATTTCTGCAATCACGGTATGGTGATCATGATGTCAGGTTTTCAATCAGGGGTTTTGGCAGCCGGTCGAATTCGGGGGTACGTGGAATCAGGATTTTACTGGATGACATACCGGAATCAGAACCTGATGGACAAACACGGCTGGAGGCGCTTGATTTTAATTCTATCGGCAGGATAGAAATCGTGAAGGGCAACGCATCATCCCTTTATACCAATGCGCCCGGAGGAGTTGCCAACTTCATCAATGACATCGAGTTTGACCGGTCCTCCATTGTTCAGTTCAATCAATTCGGATCATTCGGATTGCGGAAAAATGGGTTTAAAGCTGCAGTTAAGACAGATAAATACAGGTTCCTTACCACATACAGCTACATAAATTATGATGGTTACCGACAGCACAACAACGAATACTGGCACATTGTGAACATGGTACTGGAAACGAATCCCTCTCCGCACACATCACTTTCTATCCTGGGGTATTTTGTCGACGGCGCCATCAAACTGCCAGGCTCCTTGACCAAAGCCGAATTTGAAGCAGATCCCTGGCAGGCAAATCCCAAATCGGTCAGCCGTGATGAGAAACGGATTACAACAAAGGGAAGAGTAGGGATCAGGTATGATGCAACATTTGGGGGAAATTTAAACAATGAAATTGAGATCACTGCCTACGGTACCATTAAATTTTTTGACCGCACGGCAAAGGACTACCGGATCATAAACCGTTACGGTTTGGGCCTCAGCGGAAGGTATACCAATAAATCAATGCTGGGGAAACGGCATAATGAATTTTCTGTTGGCGGCGACCTGTTCTCGCAACCTGCAAGAACCGAATATTATGAAAATATCAACGGTGAAAAGGGAGACCAGATCCTTCAGTTGGAAAGCGAGAACATTGTCAATAAGGGATTTTACATTTCTGATAATTTCGAAATTCTCAAAGAAAAAATGTTTGTGTTATTGACAGGCCGTTACGACAATGTTCTATATGAACAAACTGAGGAGACTTTGCCATCTCGCACCGACCGAAGGCCATTCAATGCATTTACGCCTAAACTTGCCTTGAATTATAAATTAACCCCTTTGATTGCGCTATACACCTCCTTTGGATTGAGTTTCGATGCTCCAGCCGCGAATGAAATGGCGAGTCCTGTTCCGGCCTACCTGTTCAACCAGGATCTAAACCCACAGAAATCGCAAAACTTTGAAATCGGGATCAAAGGGAACATGTTCAGATGGGATAAGCGTTTTCTTAAACGATTCATATTTGAAGCGACCATTTTTAACATCCGCATTGACAATGAGATCATTCCTTATGAGGTTATTGGGGATGTGTTTTACCGTAATGCAGCCAAGACCAACCGGTTGGGTGTTGAACTGGGGGCGCAGCTTGAAATTTATGAAGGCCTTAACTTCGGATTGACCTATACCTGGTCTGATTTCAGATATCTGACCTATGAAGCAAAAACGATTGAAGACTCCCTTGGAAATCTGGTAACTCATACCAAGGATTTTTCAGGCAATATTGTGCCGAGTGTTCCCCAAAATAATCTGTATCTTTCCCTTGCCTACTCCCGGCCGTTTGGCAAGCATGTAAACATATTTGCAAAAGCCAGTTACCAGGGGATCAGCGGTTTGTGGGTCGACGATGAAAACACCGACAAGACTAAGGCCTATAACCTTCTGAATGGTCTGTTGGGACTGGATCTGAGATTCGGAAAATTAAACATCGTGGCCTCCGGGGGGATCAATAATATTTTTAACGAGATTTACGTCGGATTTACCAATACCAATTCTGCCGATAAGCGATTTTATGAAGCAGGCGCCCCAAGGGATTATTATCTTTCAATTAACCTGGGATATACTTTTTAGCCGGGTTCATCTGGCCCGGAAATGATGATAATAAACATTGTGAATCCGGGAGAACTTCAGCCTGAAAATTCATTAATAAATGTATAATGAGAATATTACATGTTTTAATATTTTTCCTGACTAATCTGACAGCTGTTTTTGCACAAAACAACGTGTACAGTGATTACCCGCTTAAATTCGGAACAAATTACAGGATATATCCGGGAAATTTAAACCAAACGGAGGTTTTCATTGTTAAAAGCCCCTTGGATTCCCAGATTCTCTTTTCTGCGTGCAACACCTTAAAATTTTATCCCTTTTTTATCAGCGAGGGGATTTACACTTCCGCCAACGGAGGCAGCAACTGGACGGGTAATGATACATGCACAGGTGCACCCATTGAATTCCATGGCGGTGATCCCGGGATCACCATCGATAAAAACGGAACCTTTATCATCACCCGCATGGGACGGTCGCCGTTTGTTGGTTTATATTCGCACTATTCCCTTGATAACGGACAAACCTGGTCAGCGCAAAATGTAATTTCAACCGATGACCTGGAGCGGGCAGCCCTGGCCACTGATGTAAATCCGATAAGCCCCTGTTATGGAAGAACCTATGCTGTGTGGGTTAGGTTTGCCCTGCCCTATCCATTGATGGTTGCCTATACCGATGATGGGGCGAAACATTGGAATGTCCCGGCGCCTATAAACAATCCGGGTAACAGAAGCGCAGGTGGTGATGTAGCCACAGGGCCTGAAGGCCAGATATATGCATGCTGGGCCGGTGTCATTGATGTAACCCCTTTCAATGAAGCGCTGGTTGGGTTTGCCTCCTCAACCAACTGTGGGGCAACATGGAACGTAACTGAAAATGCATATCAGGTACATGGCATAACGGGTGTGCTGGCCGATAAAAGCGGAATCCGCGTAAATGGATTGCCTGCTATGGCAGTTGACACAACGCATGGAACCCGCAGGGGCTGGATATACATTGTAACCGGAGAAAAAGATCTTGCGCCGGCAGGCCATGATCCTGATATAATTCTGCATCGCTCTGCTGATGGTGGCCAAACCTGGTCATCAGGAATCAGGGTGAACCAGGACCAGCTCAATAATGGGAAAACACAATATTTTCCATCTGTACATGTTGATAAATTCGGAGCCGTCAATATTATTTTTTATGATGACCGGCATACCACAAATGATTCAGCCGGAGTGCTTCTGGCAAGATCACTTGATGGCGGCGATTCATGGAGTGAATACAAGATCAGCGATCATAATTTTAAGCCTGCACCAATCGGTTACCTTGGGCAAGGGTACCAGGGTGACAACATCGACATAACTTCTACTGATTCGAGGCTGATCCCTGTCTGGATGGATAACTCAACAGGGATCTACCAGATATGGACTGTCCCGATCGATTTTTCTGATGTCAATCACATCGGAGAAATGGACCAATCAAATGTTGCCGGATTAAAACAAAATTATCCCAACCCATTCACGAACAACACCAGGATTGGGTTCCGGATAACTTCGGTTGGCCATGTATCCTTAAAAATCTATGATCTTACTGGTAGTGAATTAATGGAACTTGTAAATGAGATCAAACATCCGGGATATTACGAGGTTGAATTCAATCCTGCATTCATAAACAAATCACATTTCACCGGAAATGGAATGTACGTTTTCAGGCTGATCCTTCAAGACCGGGTCGAAACCAAAAGGATGATCGTTATTGATCAATCCTTATCTCATTAGAATTAATTTCCTGAGCGCGGTTACCGGAATCACTTGTCCTCTACTGATAAGGCGCAACTGATAGAAGTAAATGCCTGCCGGAAGATCACCTGTCACAAACTCCATCTCATGCCACCCTGTCAGGGTGTTGGACCCTGTCAGGGTGGTTTCTTCCTTTCCTAACATATTATAAACCAAGATCTCAAGAAAGGCGTCGGATTGGTTGGGAATAAGATGATTATTTTTCCCAGTGGGTGGAATGTAATATTTGAATTTTGTTGCACCACGGAAAGGATTAGGATAATTCTGGTACAAGGTAAATCCCTCGTAGAATGATGAGATTGATGGAACCGATGGTACGATCCGTGGCCGGTATTTCAGCATGGCTCCCTTTTGACCAACGGCAAATCCATGCAGCGAGTCAGGGAAAATAACATCATAGATTGCGCTGGAATCCGGTGTTGTAATCCAGCTCCATGTATTCCCGGCATCCAGACTGTAGATAAACTTTTGTTTGGGGCCCAACGGCGCCCAAACCTCTGAATTGGTTCTGAAATCAATATCATAGGCATTGCCCTGTATATCAAGTTCATCGTAGGTCCAGTGCAATCCACCATCTGATGTTCTGATCATTCCCACACCATAACCAAAATCGGGATCTCCGCCTGCACCCATAACATTCAGGGAATCAAATATGTGCAAACCATGAACCTCATCGGCCGGGGCTTCTGACGCATCAATTGCATACCACATCGAGCCTCCGTCAGAGGTCCTCCAGATAACACCTGCAATATCAAACATTCCGCCACTTGCATAACCATGCCTGTCATTGTAAAACTGTATGCTCAGCACCGGAAAGAATGCAAGAATAGAGGTATCAACCGATGCCTCCTGCCAATCGAGGCCTCCGTTCGTAGTTTTAGCCAGCGCATGCGGTGTACCACCAATCCACCCGTTCAGCGAATCCCTGAAAAGGATACAGGATATAAAAATATTTTCGACCGGATAGGGATATTCAACCCAATCACCTCCGCCATTGGTGGTCTTCAGCAGCACGGTGCCAAATGGAGGTGTGTTGTAATTTAAGGCAGAAGCCCATCCGAGATTTCTGTTCAGGAAAAAAACATCAACAATTTCATTGAAACTATGACAATCCTGTACAAGCCATGAAACCCCACCATCGGTTGTATGGAGGATTGTTCCGGAATCGCCTGCAACCCATCCATACAAACTATCGGTAAAACAAACCGATTTTAAATAGTGACTGGTGGGAATATTCATTTTCTCCCATGTCCCCTGTGCAGGAGAAACGATGAATGCATGAAGCATCATGGTTAAAAACAAAAACTTAACCTGGTTTTTTTTCATCCACGTACTGTTTCAATCGTAAATTCCATGCCAGCTAAAACCATAGCATGGAGGAGCGCCCGATTTTCAAAACTGTTAATACTGCGTTCCCATGATGCTTAACTTCTTTTGATAAGATTTTTTATCCGACTTTAAATCAAGCAGATAAGTGCCATTTTGAAGGTTTGACAGACTTATCACTTCCTGAATTTTCTGATCGGCTGCACGGATGGATTTGCTGTAAACGATCCGTCCGTACATGTCAACCATGCGAAGAACCCAGGATTGACCTCCGGCATCCATAAGCGAAACGGTCACCTCTTTCGCGGCCGGGTTGGGATATACGGAGAGCTTATCAGGCTGGCCTGACTGAAGTCCATCAACTGAGGTGATTACCTCTGCAACACCAAAATCATCGATGGCAAAATCCCCCTTGTCTTTACAGGTCGTTATGCCTCTGAACCTGATGCCGACAACATGGCCAATCCAGGGTGTAAGGTCAATCTCCATCTTTTTCCATTCATCACCCTGGTTTCCGGCAATCGGTTCAGCAACATCCATAATTACATCAGATCCTGAAAAAAGATCAACATGAAACGATCCGATATCTGCACCAAATGCATGATACCATAACGACAGTCCGGGGTTAACCCCGTTGGTGAGGTCAAGACACGGCGTTGACATGGAAGCCAGTTTATTGAGGCAGTAGACCGAAGGTTCAATGTAAATATAATTACCGGCTGAGGTTCCTGTAGTATGATCAACGCCCGGACCCGTTCCCGGTGAAGGCGTATTTCCCCTGAATGTTCTCCAGTCGTGATTGTCGTAAACATCATTCGCCAGATTGATCCATCCGGCTTCAAGCGGACAGGAATAGAGCTCACAAATGGGCGCCGAGAGACATTTAACCCAGGCATCGAATGTTTGAATGCTCCCGAGAGACATCGTACTCCCTTCAATAACTTCAATTGGTCTCTGCAAGGTGTCGTTAACAGGGTTCTGGTCTGCCGGGTATGCAACCCAGGTTGTCAGCATATGCGAACCGATGGCGGAAATGTCGATTTTTCCCGTAAACGTGTAATACCCGGTTGAATCCGGTTCGATGGTTCCATTGTACGTTTCGGCGTAAACAGGACCAGCATCTAACTGAAAATGCAAAGTGGGATTGGTGATCGGCTCCAGGCCAAAATTCTTCACCTCAACCGGGACATTGACTGCATTCAGGGACATACATGATTGAAAAACGCCCCATTCGGCAGTTGGAGCGGCGGACATCATTGCATCAACCGGATGGCAATTAAATGTTCCGGCCGTTTTTTCCACAGCAACGGCCCGGCGCCCCGTGGCCCCGTTTTCACCAATTGCCCGAACACTGAGCCACGTACTGGAGGTTGGGCTGGGATCGTTAACAATAAACGAGGTGTTTGAAGTTATCCCAATGGGTTCCATGTACTTTTCTCCAAGTCTGAATACCTCGTAGGAAACTGCGCCAACCACTTCACTCCAGCTGAGATACAATGCATTCTCACAGGCCCAGTCAACGGTAACATTACACGGAACCCCTAATATTGAAAATGGTTCCGCACTTTGAGATTCCGATCCTCCCCTTGTCACCTTCACCAATGCTTCGGCTGTCAGGTTATAAGCTACCGTCCAGTTGAAGAACCGGGTATCGCCGGATAAATTTTCCGTGATCGGATCCCAGTTTTGCCCGTTATCCTTTGAAATCCAGAGTGAAAATGGTTCACTGCTGCTGTTTGCGTCCCACCGGATTGTTTCGGTTTCACCCGGTGCAAGCGCCTCCCCTCCAATAGGATAGGTAAGGATAACCGCATCCGGAATAAATTCATAAACAATATAATAGGTTTGCGGTCCTTGTGGAATATTGAATCCCTGTACATTCAAGGTATAGGTTCCTGCGACAGGGCTATCCAACGTGACCTGTTCCATATTGTTCCTGTTATCAACCCCTCTTGTGGCAGGCTTGTCAAGACTGTCGGGATGCGGGTAACGGCTTAAAACCCATGGCTTCCAATGCGTTGAACCCGGATCGGTGAGGGTGATATCCAGATTGTTCACCAGCGCCCAGTTGGTGTTAACTGAGGCCTGATAATCGGTCCAGTAAACCATCACCCTGAGCTGGGCTGTATTGGCAGGCACCGAAAAACTGTGAACTGCTGTCGCCCCCTGGGTGATAACCCCTGAATCATATCTCTCTTCTTCGATCACCTGCACGGCACGCAGGGCATTGACCCGTCCCCACCCGAATTTAAAATCAGGCCCGGGGTTTCCGAGGTCTTCGGCGGTGTTAAGGATTACTGCTTTCAGCAATCCGGCCATCGGATCCTTTCCGTTATTCAGCTCACGGTATCCCTGGATTAGCTGGGCAAGGGTCCCGGCTATTCCCGGGCATGACATCGAGGTGCCCGATTTAAGCCCATAGTCATTTGGGTCGATAGTTGAATTAACATCGGTTCCCTTTGCTCCGATATCAGGCTTTATTCTGCCGTCATGTGCAGGGCCCCTGCTGCTGGAAGATGATAAGTTATCCTGGTAATCAAGATTAGCCACCGTTATAACATTCTTGCCCATTTTATGTCCACCGGTAATGTTACCCCATCCCGCTCCGGCGCCATATCCGCAATCCTCAACTCCTGAATTCCCTGCAGAAAAAACATGAAAGAGCGATGGATAGGTTCGCACCTGCTGATCCAGTGTGCGTGTGAGAGAGGTGTAACCCGTGTTGCAGCCGTCGCTGTATGAAGCAGAGGTCACCCTGATGCCAAGGCTTGCGTAGACAGTAGGGATCGCAGAAAAACCAGGGTAACTGGGCGAGACATTGTAAACATAGATATCTGCGCCGAAAGCATTCCCTTTGGCTTTGGGATCGCGGTTCCCCGCACCCATGATGATCCCGGCACAATGGTCGCCATGATTTCCATTGTTGACGGTTACAAACTGTGCCCCAATCCGGCCCTGGTAATCAATATGAGGGCCGATCACGCCATCGTCCTGCAACATTATATGAACCCCGGTACCATCGTAATGGCGTCCGGTGACATAATCGGAGGCAATCACATTGGTATGATGCAGTGTACGTCCTGTGTAATTTTCGGGTTCCGGATCGGGAGAAACAGGCTCCATAAACAGAACAAGCGGCAATGATGCAATTCGCCTGATATCCGTGATAGGTGTAATCACAGTTACAAATTTCCCAAAATCATCCCGCTCTGTGATTATCAATCCTTCGGCACGCAGCGCGTCGACAGCCTGCGCAGGATCGAGGTTTGGGTAATAACTGACCATTAACTTTATCTTGTTGCCATCAAGGATGGCATGACCAGGATAATTTTCACTGAGAAGTAAAGGATCGAGTTTGTAATCGGGCGCTACATCAATAATGCTCCTGACGGACAGATTTAATATTTCATATGCATTAATATCCTTTGTAAGAGATGCGAAAAAAGCCAGGTTGGGCAAATAATCCAGCAGTTCTACCCCCGCATTTTTCAGCATCACTTTTTCTGATTGTTCAGGGGTTCTCGAAAACTGGACGATCTTGTAATAGTTTGAATTGAAAGAATTACCCCGGTTAGAATTCCAGGACGAGAGGTATTCCTGTGCATTGGGCTCAGGAACCAAGGTAGCGGTTTTTAAATGGATGGTATAGTCCACATTATTTTTCTGGGCATTTGCAAAAGAAAAGATAAATAAACACAGAAGTATTAAAAGGATTTTTTTTCGCATATATATGAGTTTATTATGATTTGGATTATTGGTCAGTTTCAACAAGTAATTTTATTGATCAGAATCATACCGGCAGATAATAATTATGGTGCGAAATGCTCCTGACTCTCATCGTCCTACCTAAATTTCGCTCCTACGGAGCGTATGGAAGAAGGTCTCTGCTCCATATGTTAACTTCACTGGTATAATAGCGCTCATTCAATTAATAATTTATAGACATTATAATTTATTTCTGGTAAAAATAAGAAGAATTGTGATTACCGCTCCTGTCTGCCTGCATTTTTTTATTTGGAACTGAGCGTCTTTTGTTGAAAAGATGTAAGTTTGCTTACGTTATTGTCAACTTACGGGATTTCAGAAAAATAATCATGAAATACCCAATGGAACCAGTTCCCGTTAAACGTGAAGGGCATTAATGGGTACTCCATGTTACTACTGAAAGCAAAATTATAGACCATGAAATGTCCATACGGACTACGTTCATACCAACTGTGAATGATAATTTATGAGTCTGCTCCGAAAAGGCAATTTAACGGAAAACCGGACACTGAGCGAAGTCGAAGTGTCCTTATTACCAGGTGTTTGCATCCTTCGACTCCGCTCAGGATCCAATTGATCGGACTTTTCGGAGTGGACTCATAACTTCCAATCTCATCTTATGGAATCTGAAGCGAAATACAACTTTAAATGGAAAGATTTGGGTGAT
>Ga0247841_10005729_pt1 | contig 19800 bp, 36 predicted proteins | sample LaCruzMarch2015__2_FD_192410 | JGI IMG/M metagenome (GOLD analysis project Ga0247841, IMG submission 192410) | Freshwater microbial communities from meromictic Lake La Cruz, Castile-La Mancha, Spain - LaCruzMarch2015_18m | ecosystem: Environmental > Aquatic > Freshwater > Lake | place: Spain... | reverse complement strand
GTGGATACCAATCCGCCCTACATGGAAACTCGCGGCACCAAGTATGTCGAGGCATTGGAGGCTGAAGTCGTCAAAACCAAGCCTGAGTTGGTGAAGGGGGTTGCATGAGCGCAACTGTTCAGGGGAGAAGCACAATTTACTGTATTACAATGGCGCTTAATAATGCCATAATCTATCAAATACCGATCTCTAATGATGCTGTAAGCGCAACTCTGTTATACACTGGAAACAAAAAAGCGGATGTCGGGGCAGATGAAATCCGCGGAATGCTGTATCAGGTCGGAAATAATTTGGCGTCAACCGTGATTCAAATTAATCCGAACACGGCCACGCCATTGACCGAGACCAAGGGATCTCTCGCTTTCGATGTTCAGTATGCCGGTATGGCATCCAGCGTGTCGCAACTTTATGTGATGGGCAGTTCAGGGACGAGTCAGAACGCACAGGCCATCGCTTTTGCGAATGATACTGCGTCGGCAATCACAAAGGGAGCTTGCAGCTTAGTAGCGGACAACGCGGGATTTAGGGGGTTAGCATTATGACGTTCGACGACAAAGAATTGCGCGATCTGTTTCTGAATTGCAGTCTGGATCGCACCCTGTTCCAGTTTTCAAAATTTGTGGTAAACAAACATGACACGCCGGGGCGTCGATGGTTGCAGGCCGTCACTGAATTAAAAAATTGTTACTTTGAACTGAAGCGGTTGCGAATCGATTATGATGAAGCAAAAGCACAGTCTCGCGCGTGGAACATTTTCAAACGTCGCCGCGCCAGGCTTCGCATGGAGCAACTGTTTTACGATTTGGATACAAGGGAGAAGGAGTTTTTTAAGCTCGGGGAAATTATAAAGAGGATGAATCCCTACACCTGGGAAAAGATCGAGCGCGAGGAAAAGGAATATTACCTGCTTCGACTGAAACGGCAGGCATTGGAGGAACAGGCCAGCGATGCCAGCAAGATTTCAGTTGGCACCTTGCAGTCCATGGAACAGGCGGGACTGATCACAATCAACCAGTGGGCGTTGATTGGTCCTGACGGTAAGCCGAATGGACAGGTTGGGATTGCCATTAACGAGGTCGAGACCGGCCCGAAGCAGATAAAAACTTTATGAGCGAATCCGAATTGAAATCTCTGAAACGATGGTTGCAGGCTTTGACCTTGGCTCTTATTACACAAGCGTTTTCTGTGGCTTGGGTGGGAATCTCCGATCATTTCATGTTGGCGCAACACGATAAGGATATTTCGATAATGAGGCCGCGCACGGAAAAACTCTGGTACGCGCATCACCCGGCGATTGAGGGCCGGGAAAAATTGGAAGCTCCATGAAAGACGAGCGTCGTCATTCATTGCCGATTCAGGAAAGAATCCGTTGGATTATACGGGATTGTTTTAGGCTTGGGAAAATAACCGTGTTCGCTTCGCTGGATGAATATAAGGACAAGACGACAGAAGAGAACGCGCAACCTGAGAATAAAAACACAGAGCGCGGAACGCATTTTGTTTTCATCGTCATTTCGCTTGCCGCGTGCGCGATTGGAATCCTGATGGCGGCACACTGTCACCAATAAAATCTATGAAGGAAATATTTTTCATTCTCGCGTGTGCGTGCCTGAGCGGGTGCGCAAACGTTTCAACAACAAAATATATTTACACCGGAAAGGATGGGTCAAGGATATCGGTGGAGATGCCGAAGGAAATGACGGCAAAAAAGTTCGCCGTGAAAATCGGGGATGCCTTTGTATCCGCTGACGAGATCACAACGAAAAACGTGGAAACGATCAAAGCCGAGGCGGCACGCGAAGCGGCGGTTATGAAGGCGGCGGGGACTTTGGTTGAGAAAGGGGCGCAGGGAGCCGCGCAAGGGGCTGTGAAGGGAATTACAGGGGGAATTGCGCCATGACCTTCCCGATGCCACTTTTTCAGCCAATTTTTGAGACGCCAAAGCTATGGCTTTTGCATGAAGATTTCTCCATTGAGGTCATTGTTAATGGAATACGATACCGTATTACGATGCACCATGGATTCAAAACTGATGGGCAGACCATACCGAGAATTTTTTGGATAATTACAGGGCACCCTTTCGAGGGGGACGGAATGGTTGCGGCGCTTTTCCATGACGGCCTCTACGGATCAGAATTGTTGCCAAGGGAAACAGCGGACCTCATTTATAAAATCCTGGCAGAGCGATATAAAATGAACCGGTTTCGGGCAATGATGCGATACCGGTTTCTGAGAACGTTCGGCGGATTGACATGGAGCACACACACGGACGCAACGCGAGCGGAGGCGAGAAAATTTATCAAAGTCTATGAAACTCATCGAGGAACTGATGTGGATTATTGTCTTAATGTTTTTAGCGGTCATGTGGATGTGCTTTAACCGGATGGAAAAGCGAGACCCGCGATGATGACTCCCGATAAAGCACTCGCACTCCTCAATAAAAGCGGCCTAGGGGCTTACCGGGTGCGTCTGGTGGGGGTCCGGGGATATCGTCCCGAGATGGGTGGGAATCGAGCGGGGAATGACTTGGGAATCTATGACGACGCGATTTTCCGTTTCATTGGGGACCGGTGCGACATATTCGATGCTTCGACTGATCCGGGATGGTACTACCTGCGGAATCCAATGAATCCAAAAGGATGCGCCCGGTTGCGCGCCGGGCTATGGTGGTTCGAGCCGGGGTTACACCGGGGACACCCGGCGCTTGTTCAGGCAACGGAGTTTGATGTTGACCGGCTGGATGAGTTCGGCGTTCCTGATTACCGGGAAAGCGGTTGGTATGGAATCAATTTACATTCCGGCGGTGCAGAGGATGAAGTTGGGAGATGGTCCGCCGGGTGCCAGGTGATCAAGTCAAACCCAGCTTGGGGATCGCAATGGATGGAATTTTTCGAGCCGATCGCGGCAGAGGTCCGGACGGTGAACCAGTCGCGGGTGCCTTATTTACTGATAGACGTGGGATAAATCAGAGGACCGCAATCCCGCAATCGTAGGCGCGAACGGTCGTAGGCGCCCCCAAGACGGAAGTATATTTGAACATACCAACGGGCATTGCTAAGAAATTTTCCAAGAGATCATTATCAGCGATGGAGGCTTGACGGGGATAATTTTTGATGAGGACCGTGGATTCTCCGCGTTGCACAAGCAACCCTTGCGCTTGAACTTGAATCACCTTTGCGCCGGTAAAAATATAATCCCCATACTTTTTTTCAGCTTCCTTATATTGATCCATTTTCATTCGTCCCCAGGATGAGTTTCTTTCTGAGGGTTTCATGGTGCCTATCGTTTCGCGCAATCGGATCAAGTCAAGTACGGGAGAAAGGTCATAAACGCGGTTGGCGATTTTTCGCTTGATGGGAATGTTTTCCCAACCGGTTGACGCGAGGACCGTTGTTGCAAGCGCCATTAACAGAAGTATGTGAAGATTTTTCATGACGCCATAAATGTTCCACGGTTTTGAGTGGGAGTCAAATTACTCTGGAAATAGTTTTGAAAAATGGTTTTCAAAACGCTTCCATGCGTCGTCTGAATCTTGCCAGCCTTTTGAGATTGAAGTTAACGATCTAGTGGTAGCAATGGCTTGATCTTGGGTTATATTTACCCCGCAAGTTTGCATGGTTTCGACTTGTTCGTCTGGATACCAAAGTTCATCCATTAGAAAATCTTCCATGTTGTCGTGATCATTGAGTGCATCTACTGGCGGATGAAGCCCCCATTTTTTTACGAGGTCAAATTGGTCTTGGGTTGGGTTCATTGAGTCTGGAATTTATTTGGAAATGCAAATTCGGCTTGCCGTGCTTCGCGGGCGAAGACTTCAAGGGGGATGATTACGCGGCCTCCTGTTTCTTTGTCGCCCCCTTTTGGGTATTTGATTCAGTGTCACCAAGGCAATGTTTGATAAATTCTTTATAATGATCAGGTAGGAGTAATTTTGCGGCGGCCTTCATTTCTCCTTGAGCCTCCGGTTGTTTGTATCGTTTCTGAATGCATCTCATGAAAAATAAGCATTGAGACGTTATGGCATTCCGCAATTCGTAAATTTCAGAAAGACTTGATTTGATTGCATCGTCATCAATCCCAAATGGCGCTGGTTTCCATCCTCCGAATGTACGAATAATTTCGTGTGTGGCTTCCTCTCCCCAAAGAGAACATAAATCATTTTTAATTTTTTGTTTTCGATTATGATCGCAGGCTTGCCATTCCATATGTAACCGAAAAAGCAACATTGATGGCTCGACGCACATCCGAGTGTGATCGTCTTGATCTCTCAAAAAACGACCGGAGGCCAAGTCATTATAGGTAGCATCAAGTGCGTTCGCTAATTTCAGAACGGTTTGGTATGCGGGAGAAATGGTCGTAGCGTTTTCGATTCCACTAATTGAAGGTTGGGGGACACCGCTCTTGGTGGATAATTGTTTTTGAGTCAGACCTCGTTCTTCTCGGAGGCGTCTAAGATTCGTGGCCAGTTTTTTCATGTTAAAAAATATTGAAATTTCGATTGACGAATGTTGAAATCCTGATATATTCATCCCATGTTCACGGAGAAAACTCGTAAATCTTCCAAGGGGTTAAAGCTTTTCATTGCAGCCCATCCTTTCCGAGAAAAGAAGACTGGCATAATTCGAACGTGTCTTGCCGTTGATGTTCAGGGAGTGGGAGGCGCACCAGGAGAGCAGCATATCCAGATCGACATAAACCTTGTGGGGTTCCACTCCATCCCGCTTGGCCTCATCAAATTTCTCAAGGGCCTTTCGTTGCCAATCCTCATAACGCTTTTCCAGGGATTCGGAATCTTCGCTCAATGATCGGAGCCGCTCCCACTGATCCGGATAATACCACGCAAACACCATTTTCATTCGTTTGCTCATGAATCAAAATTTCTGTCCCGCCCGTCTGGAAATGGTCATGCGCAGTTGTCGCGTGGTCTCCGTGAACTGGCCAGACGGGTCGGGGCATTCCTTTAACGACACCCCCGGCGTCGGGGGCTCTATGGCTTCCGTGAACATCTACCTTAATGTGGATGCCTGTCGAGAGGTGTTCACGGAATCTGGTTCACGTCATAAAACATCGATCAAGTCATTTGGGGATGCTGGATGGCGAGCACTGTGGATCATATTGGCGTCTATCCTGTCTTTTTGGACTCTGAAAGCCATCGCGGAAACGGATCATTTTCCATTTGAGCGACCCGCAACACCGGTTACCGGTCCCCGCTCAAAACTGCATAGCAAGGGGTCACAGCCTTCTATGCAGTCCACTTTCAAATCCGTCCGGGCATGGCGTCGCGCCGGCAGTCCGGTCCCCATCGCTCCTATCAGTCACACGAATGACGGCAGGCTCAAGACCGGACCGGGGACAGCGTGGGGAGAATAAATACAAAATCAACAGGAGGAAGATATGTCAGGCAACGAAATAGAAGTCGGCCAGATGGCAAGGGTGGAACCCTACGGAAGCGGATGGGTGGTTCTCCACACCGACAAGGCCGGGGTAGTTCACAAGACTTTCTATCCGACCGAAATTACGGCCAATGCTGTCGCCGTTGGCCTGAATTTCAAACCGTACACGCTTAACCTGATCGTTTCAATCAAGGTCGGAAACCACAACGCCAAAGACGAGGCGATCTGTGATGCCATCCGGGAATCAATGGCCGTCATCGTAAACGGAGAATACTTCGATGCCGATGTCTCAATCCATGGACACAGTTAGCAAATTAAAAACAGGAGGAACCATGTCAGCGAACGAAACAGCAGTAAGCAAGCCGGACTCTTTCTTTTCGAGTCTGGACAACACGAAGCCATATTTAAAAGCAGCCTTTCAGGGATTCGCGGGAACGGGCAAGACATTCACAGCGGCGCAGGTTGTCATCGGCCTTCACCAGCGGATCAAATCGCAAAAGCCGGTTGTGATCTTCGACACCGAGCGGGCGACGAAGGCGCTACGGCCATTGTTCGATGAGGCGGGAATCAAGGTTGTGGTCAAAATCAGTCGGACCCTCGCGGATTTGAAAGAGGCAATGCGCCGGTGCCGGGATGGCTTCTCCGATATCCTCTTTGTCGATTCAATCTCCCACATTTGGGAGGATTTTTTGGAAGCCTATAAGCGAAAGGTGAGCAGCAATCGCCTTGAGTTCCAAGACTGGGGGATCATCAAGCCGCTGTGGAAACGGGAGTTCTCCGACCCATTCGTCTGCGATCCATACCACTACGTGATCACCGGTCGCGCGGGGTATGAGTACGAGACAGAACGCAACGAGGAAACCGGCAAACGGGAAATTTTCAAGAGTGGTATCAAAATGAAGGTCGAGGGAGAGACTGCCTACGAGCCCGACATCTTGGTTTTAATGGAACGCTTTGAAGAAGTGCTGACGGACAAAAAGCGGGTCTACCGGGAAGCAACAATCCTAAAGGACCGTTCGAACGTCATCGACGGGAAAACCTTCACAAATCCGAAGTACAAGGATTTCGAGAAAGCTATCGAGATAATATTGGCCAACCCGGTTGCGATGAATTCGACGGAAACGGATTCAACAACTTTGATCCAAACGGAGGGAAATCGCCGGGCGTTCATCCGGTCGCGGGACATCGCACTTGAACGAATCGAGGGTGTGTTGACGAAGGTATGGCCCGGAACGACCAAGGAAGAAAAGCGGGCGAAGGTAATGGCGCTTGAGGCGGTCTATAAGACGACCTCTTGGACAGAAATTTCAATGTTCTCTCCTGAGAAATTGGAAGAGGGATTGCCTGCTCTCGAAAAGTACATTTCGGAACATTCCAAAAAATCGGGGAACTGAGGAAACCATGAACACCATTCGAGCCATCGGACGAAACGGAGCCTGTCCATGTGGGAAGAAAAGGACACGCATTCACTCTGTCACCGGCGAACATTACAGTGTCCCGGTTAAATTCAAGGACTGCTGTTTTTTAAAACAGAAACACGAAACCCGGATCGAAGAGAACCAGGACGGCAGCAAATCCTTGGTGGTGCGGGTCACACGCCGGAACCGGTCAAAGTACCAATCAAACGGTATCAAGGCCGCAGTCACGCACGCACGGAGGCGCATGGGAGCTTGCGCGAAGGACTTGGAGGCGATCCGGTGATGGCGAGTCAGTAATCCAGAATAGGAGGAATATGAAAATTGAAATTAAGAATCGATGGAATGGCACGCTCATTTTTGAGTGTGAGGCAGCATCAATCAGGTTGGCGGTGAAACTGGCGGTGGAAAAGAGAATAAACCTGCGCGGCTCCGACCTGCGCGGCTCCGACCTGAGCGGCTCCGACCTGCGCGGCTCCGACCTGCGCGGCTCCGACCTGCGCGACTCCGACCTGAGCGGCTCCGACCTGCGCGGCTCCGACCTGCGCGACTCCGACCTGCGCGGCTCGATTGGGGTTAAAAAAAATCTCTGCACGCCACTGAGAATGTTACTCGATCAACCCGGAAAAATCAGGGCGTACAAACTGGTTTTAAGAAACGGGGATAGCCCTATCGCTTCTCAGCGTGGATGGGGATGCATTCGGTACAAGCAGGGGGAATGCTTTGAAGAAAAACTTGCCTCCACCGATGATACCCGGAATTGCGCGGAGGGGATCAGCTTGGCAACTTTGGATTGGTGTATGAAGGAATGGACTCCGGGTATGAGGATTCTGCTTGCGGAGTTCACGGCGAAGGATATTGCGGCGATCCCAACGGCGACCGATGGAAAGTTCCGGGTGTTCCGGTGCGAGGTCGTCGGTGAAAAAGATCTGGTTGAGGTCGGACTTGTTGAGAAGGATACGACCAAGAAATGAAGCGATCTTTGATCAAGCGGAGTGGGAAGCCGATACGGAAGCGGTCCAAGCATTACCGGAACATACCGGCGAAGGTGCGGGCTGAGGTCTGGGAGCGGAGTGGGGGCCGGTGCGAAGGATGTCACCGGGAGGAAGCCGTTGCCTTTCATCATCGGTTGAAACAGTCGCAGGGAGGACCGAACACGGCAAATAACCTGATGCACCTGGGGCTATCTTGCCACGATTGGACGGAGCGCAATCCGACGGAATGTTTCAAAAACGGTCTATTACTCACCGAGGCCACCGCACGCGCGGAGGGCATCATCGCATGGTCAGACAAAAAGAAAGGAAACCAATGATCGACGAAATCAAGCCAGCGGCACCGGGGAGCGGAAAATTATTTGAGGTCCCGGAGATCCCGAAACCTATGAAATTAAAGCGGACCCGCCGAGACAAGGGATGGCCTCAACGGGGCCTTCTGAGGGCTCTCCGGGTGGCCTGGTGCGCGTTTTGTGAGGAGATGGACAAGCCACCGAGGAAGCCACGGAAAGCGAGGGCGGAATAAATCTTGGACCCATGACGCTGCTGGCCATCGATCCGGGGAGTGAGCAATCCGCTTTTGTGCTCTGGAATGGGGAGAGGATACGCGATCATGGGAAGCTGCCAAACCGGGAGTTGTTGGCCTACCCGTTCCCGGCGGACACGGAGGCCGTCTGTATTGAGATGGTGGCCTGCTACGGAATGCCGGTCGGCAAGGAGATTTTCGATACAGCGGTATGGGTTGGGAGGTACTTCCAGAAATTCGGAGAGGGCCGGTCGAGGTTGATCTACCGGAAGAATGTGAAGCTGCATCTTTGCCAAGACTCGCGGGCCAAGGACGGGAACATCCGCCAGGCATTGCTCGACAGGATCGGACCGTCATTCACCTACGGGCTTGAGGAACGTACCGGAGCGCGGGGACAACCGCTGAAGCCCAAAAAAGTCCGGATACCCGGACCGACTGCGGACATCACGGCTGACGAATGGGCGGCTTTGGCCGTGGCAGTATATGCCTGGGACAAAATTCATTCTGAGGCGATGGAGGCGGTGAGGCCATGAACCGGACGAAGATCCCCTGGGCAACTCACGTCTGGAACCCGGTCACCGGATGCAGTCCGGCAAGCGAGGGGTGCGATCATTGTTATGCAAAAGCGATTTCTCGGAGATTCGGATGGAAGTGGGGGCATCCGCAGTTTCATCCGGAGCGGTTGAGCGATCCGTTGAAGATGAAAAAGCCAGCGAGGATTTTCGTCTGTTCGATGTCGGACTTGTTTCACGCGGAAACGATTGTTGCCGCCCAAAGCGGAGTGTGGGACGTGGCGCGGGTTTCTCCGCAACACACTTTTATTATCCTAACGAAGCGACCGGAGAACATGCGGAGGATTTTGAGGGATAGTAACTTCTTTGGAGCGGGTGTCCTTCCGAACGTCTGGCTTGGCGTCAGTGTCGAGAACCAGGCACGGGCAGACGAGCGCATCCCGATTTTCCTGAGTATGCCGGCGGCGGTGCGCTGGGTGTCGTTTGAACCTCTGCTTTCACCAATCAAGTCATGGCCCGGCTCCATCGGATTTGGACTGCCGCAATGGATCGTCGCCGGTCCTGAGACAGGCCCCCACGCTCGCCCCTGTGATCCCGCGTGGATTCAGTCCTTGGCCGATCAATGCCAAGCTTCCGGCGTGCCCTTCTTCGACAAGCGAGCGAACCCCATTCGACGGGAGTTGCCGCTATGACCTCTCCCGTCACCATGCCGCAGTCACCGGAGGCAGAGCAAGCTGTCCTTGGGGTGATCCTATTGACTGAGGGGAGCATCCTGGACGACGTCCGGCCTTTGGTGACGGCCGAAACTTTTTGGAATGTGGCGCACAAGAAGATTTACCGGGCAATTTGCGATTTGCGGGATGGCATGAGACCGATCGACACGGTGACGGTGACGAATCGGTTGAAGGACTTCGGATTGCTGGATGAATGCGGGGGCGCCCACTACCTTTCGAAGTTGTCGGGGTGCTGTCCAACCACGGCGCACCTGACCGATTACTGCAGGATTTTATCGGATAAGTACAGACTCCGAAGGCTGATAGAAATAGGCACCAATGCGCTGACGATGGCCTACAGAGGGCCGGAAGACACGGATGAGTTCCTGAGAGGGGTATCGGGTAAGGTCATGGATTTAACGGTTTCCGATGGTACGGATGAAAATTTGGTCAATGCCGCCTATCAGAGCTTTTTGAATCACATGGAACAGGCAGAAACTGGAAAGGGTATTGGAATACCCACCGGTTTTCCAATGTTTGACAAATATCTTGGAGGATGGATGCCGCGGAGTTACACGTTGATTGCTGCCGAAGCGAAGTTAGGAAAGACCGCACTCTTCGAGCAATTCCTTTTAGCCGCCATCGAGTCTGGTCATCACGTAACAATTGTTCAGAAGGATACGGCTTATCAGGATTTTTTTCTTCGGTTGGTATGTCGTCGGTCTGATGTTTCATACTGGCGGGCATCAAAAGGAAGGGTAAAAGGGGTTGAATCTCGGATGCATGAAGCAGCGCGGTGGTTGAGGGGGAAGGAAAATATGTGGAGATTGCTTTCCCCGTCACGAATGGACGGATCGGAATTCCGCGCAACAATGGCGCGTGAAAAAAAGAAATATGGCACCGAACTTATCCTTTTAGATCATATACGGTCACTTCGCCATCACGCTAGAGATCAATGGGAGGGACTGACAGCAAATAGTATGGAGATTCGTGATGGTTGCCACGAAACCGGGGTTCCCGTTTGCGCCCTAAACCATCTCAACCGTAAGGGGTCACAAGAAGAAAGGCCACATGCCAGCGATATCAAAGGATGTGATCAATATAAAGACGACTGCGACACGATTTGTATCATGTGGCGGATTGGTCAGCCAGTAGGTGAGGACAAGATTTCGGAGGTAGGCGTCGGCTTTGATTACAACCGTGCTGGGCCACCAGGAGAGGCAAAATTGAGATTTCACGGGCGCACGATGACCTTCGAAGAGATCAGGCCGGAACCGAAGCAGGATAATTTACCGCTTAACAAGGACTGACTTATGAACAAAGAACAAGCGTTTGAGGAGTGGGCAATTAAGAATCCATTTCATTGTGACTCTACGTATAAATCAGCCATCCAGTTTGGTTATCAGGCCGCTCTCACCAGCAAGGTGACGACGGGGCAGCCATTCAAGACAACAGCGATTGAGTACCTTATTGAAGCGAGTCGAATTGAGAGTGACTTTATTTCAACAAAAGAGGCCTTATCCGAACTCGCCGCGATCAAGTCCACCCCGGCGGCATCAGTTCGGAAAGTAGGCTGTGAGTTACCGGATGGGACGATTAAGGTTCATCCAGAAAATGAGTTTTGCGAGGTATGCCGTGCATCGAGTGAGATGGAGTTGAGGGGGGCGTTGGAAGGCGACGGTTGCTTGAGTATTGAAATATCAAACCTTGATGCCATTGCGTATCACCTAGAACAGGGACAGGACAACGGCGATCTTACACGCACAGCTTTGTCTGCATTTTTACGGACTGTATCTAAGCGGTTAATGGCGTCAAGGAATGCAATCTCCCGCCCACCGCCGCCGGTCGCAACGGATAAAACGAAGGAGAACGTATGAATGCAAGTTTTGACGGCGCAAGAATCCATCTCGCTCAAGCCTATAATTCGTTGGCGTCTAAAACGCTTTCCGAAGAGATGATTGAGCCGATGGAGCAACTTAGGCAATGTGTTGGATCGTTTCTGGCAATGTACGATAAGGAGATGCAACCGGACGATGGGCACGATTTGAGCGAAAAGATAATGCTTTTAGAACCAACTGCCACTGGTGGGGCGGTCCCTGTCTAGGAATGCCCAATGAAAAGAAAGGAAACTAATTTATGACAACACAAGACAAAAACAATACTGGATTAAAGAACAGCGGCGACTGGAACAGCGGCGACTGGAACAGCGGCGACTGGAACAGCGGCGACTGGAACAGCGGCGACTGGAACAGCGGCGACTGGAACAGCGGCGACAGGAACAGCGGCGACTGGAACAGCGGATTTTTCAATTCGGACGAACCGACCGTTCGGATGTTCAACCGTGATACTGGCAAGAAGCGTGACGAGATCGAAGTTCCAGATTGGATTTGTAATCTGAGTATTAATCAATGGATTTCAGAATTAGAAATGACGGATCAGGAAAAGAAGGATAATCCGAAATTCTTTGTGGCGGCGGGATATCTGAAAACCATCTCCTATAAGGAGGCATGGGCAAGGCTATGGAGTGAGATCACGCCAGCACAACGGGAGGAGGTCGAGACATTACTCAACTTCGATGCGGTCATATTCGAGGAAATAACCGGAATCAAGATCGGTGCGGATGACTCCAAGAAGCGTGAATTGCTGTCAAAGGCTGACGAGTTGATTGCAAAGGCGAATGACCTCAAGGCACAAGCGGAGAAAATGTGATGAAAAAGACATGCGCGACTTGTGGAGATTGGTATTGCATATTTAAATGCCATCCATTTGGAACCTGTCTGGGGACGAAAGCTAGAGCATTTGGTGCATCACGCATGACCAAGCACAGTTTCGGTTGCCATTTTTGGCGTAAAAAGCCGGTCAAGCGGAGTGCAAAGAGGAAGGGCAAGAAATGAAATTGGTGATTATCATAAATGGAATTGTGGTTCGAGTTGATTTGCCGGAATTCATGTTTTGGGAATTGCTGGGGTGGACATTAAAACATTTAAGGACCGCGAACAAGCGGAGCGCAACGAGGAAGGAGAAAGTGCGATGAATAAGCAAGGCCAACTTTGTAAGTGTGGGCATGCCAGACGATTTCATCGTCCAAAATGTTTATGTGCGTATCTGGCAACGGCGCATAAAAAATGCCGCTGCAAAAGATTTGTCTTGGGTCGCAAGGAGAGGCTGCCATGAATGAAACTGCTATAATAAGCTATATGGTTGGAGTGATTCAAGTACCTGTGGGCCATAATATCATCGGAACGTGTGGAAACTGCGGAGGACCGATTATCTCGCCTCAAATGTGGGCGGGTAGTGGTCCCTTTCCTGAGTGGTGTTATTCCTGTGGAGCCAAGCCTAAGGGGGTAATCGCAGCGTCTTGGGGCCCACTTAGGGAAATGGAGGCAAGCCATGAATGAACTGAAACCATGCCTGTGGTGCAAAGCGAAACCATTTCTGATTTCCAGTGGAGACTATGAAATCAAACACAAACGCAGGTGTCCAATTAATGGGTTGCATCAATTCATTTACAAGGAAGATTTTGAGGAGTGGAACACCCGTGCAGGTTGCCGGTGGGTGCCGGTGAGTGAGCGGTTGCCCCTCACAAACATTGAAACAATTATTCTTACCAAGAGAGGGGCTATTAAAACAAGTTTTGTGTGTGAGGACGGAAGTTTCCTACATATAGAGGCCGCTTACTGGCTCGACGGAGTACCCGCGTTGCCGTCTACAAAACCTGTCTGTAAAGAAGACAAGTGCAAGTTCTATGATCCCTTGCCGGATGGAGGTCCGTGCATATTTAAAAAGTGTTCGGTATGGCATACGTGGAAACCCACAAAGGAGAATCCATGAATGAATTCGACAAATTAGATCGAGCTTTGGAAGAGAGGGAACGGGCGCGTGGCCATACGGTTGCACAACGTACAAATCCTCTCCTCCCCGTTTTCGCAATTTGTGCTGTAATAACCTTAGTGTCGATGATGCTGAAAGCCTGTCTGGAATGAAGAAAAACAAAACGCGAATAAATTATGAAAACAATCAGTATCGCAACAACAGTTATTAACAAGGAAACAAACGCACGCCTCTCTCACTGATTCCAGCTTGTGACGGCAGATGATTTTTGGAGCACTTAACGTGAACGACGAAGTTTTTATCAACCCTTGGAAACTGTTTCACGGATCACAGGTTCCGAACTGGTTACTTGAGCGCAAAGAGGTCAGTCCTGGTGCAAAACTCTGTTATGCGCGCCTCTGCCAATACGCAGGTGAAAACGGATCGTGTTATCCCGCCTTGGACACGCTCGCAAAGGAAATGGGGGTTTCAGTTGATAGCGTCACCCGGTACGTGCAGGAGTTGGTCAAGGAGGGGCTGATTAAATCTGTACGCAGGGGATTCAAGAAGTCCAATGTTTATTTTTTCAAGCCTCATGAGTGGATAAGTGCATGGTTTTCACTCCGCAACATGCGGATACCTGAATCCGTGAAAATGCCAGATCATGAATCCGCGAATATGCCAACTCCGGAATCCGCAGAAATGCGGCATAAAGAGATTCAGGGGGAAGAGAGTCATTTAAGAGAATCAGGTGAAGCGGCAACAGCACCTTCAAAAGTAAATGGGAAGAGGGCCGGAGTCCGGAATACAGAGGTAACACCGGAATGGCTGGCTGGGTTGAAAGACCTGTACCTGGGGATTGACGTCGACCGGGAATCGAAGAAGGCGCTGGCGTGGGTCCGTGAGCGCCCTGGGCGACAGTATTCCCGGAAGTTCGTCTTGAACTGGTTGAACCGTGCGACACCCGGGGCCGGGGGGAAGACGGCGAATGCCAAACCCAAAGCGGCAAGCATCACTGACTTTTTAACTGACGATTTTCAGGCACAGAAACCAAATGAGAAAGGAACTCCATGAACATTCCAAATATCAACGTTCGCGTCGAATGGCGTCCGGTGGAAACCGATTCAATAAAAAAATGTTGGATGTGTCACGAACTGATTTTCTTGAAGACATGGCAGATGTACCTGGGGGCGGTTGCGCCGGATATGCCGGTGACGATGACGGCAAATCAGTTTTTTATCTGCGAAGCTTGTCATGAAATTTTGATCGGGGGGGGGGCAGTCAGCGCGGACCGAATGATTCGTAAAATTTGAAAGGATCAAAGAGGAAATGTATGGATTACGTAACAAACCAAATCACAGAGGAAGACCTTGTAACAATCCGTGCGCTTATGCGCGGAACCGCGCGGCAGGGGATGCAGGCGGCAGAACTTGGCACATATACCGGCAAATCCGCAATTGAGGGAATCCTACCAACGATCAAACAACAAAGTGGGCGGTTGATTTGCGTGGACCATTTCCGCGGGAACTCTGGGGCGAGGGATATCCCCCTGAATTTGTCTTACTTGAGAAAAAATATCTTACGGATATTTGAGGACAACTTGATTGAAGCTGGATTTTCCAAATTTGTGAACATCGTCATCAGCGAGGTGGAAACGGCGGCGACATTATTCGGCAAAGGGGAATTGGATTTCATCTTCATCGACGCGGATCATCGTTACCGATTTGTGAAAGGGGAATTAAACGCATGGTGGCCAAAACTCCGGGCTGGTGGAGTCATGGCAGGGCACGATTTCGATAAGCCATTAAATGAGTGTCACACGATGGGCGTTGCGAAATATGTCGATCATGATTGCGGTGAGGACGGAATTCATTACGGGGTTATCCTGGCGGTCGAAGAGTTTTTTGATGGGATCGATCGTCCAAAGGCAGAACGTGCCGGTAGAATCTGGTACGCAACTAAAAAATAATTATGGAATTTATAACACAAGAAACTGTCGAAGCGTGGACCAAGGTGGACACGTATTACACGAATCGTTGGATGGTATTTTTCAAGGAAATCGAAATCTTGAAGCGCAAGAAATTCAACAACGCGCTTGAACTTGGACCGGGACCGAATGGGAAAAGCATCATCATCGGTGCAACCACAATCGGCCAAGCGAAATGTGATTTGAATTGCGATGCAAGGAAAACCCCTTGGCCTTTCGAGAATAAGCAATTCGACATAGCCCTTGCCCTTCAAGTGTTCGAGCATTTAGACGGAGGGCAGCGTGTGGTTTACCGGGAATTAAGGCGGGTGGCTAAGTCTGTTTTGATCACAGTGCCACTCGATTGGGATTATGACATGTATCATATCGTTAATCTCCCGATGGCCTGGGGGTGGTTTGACTGCGCTATCCCCACGGAATTTCATTACTGGCGCGACTGTTTTCCGGCATTCAAGCGGTGTGCCTTTTATTTCGAAGACGCGAACGAATTTGCAACCGACCAAAGGAGTGTAAAACAATGATCTCTCTCGTCTGTGCGACCAAGGGTAGGCAAGGGGAGATGCGAAAGCTTCTCCACCGAATCTATGAAACGAAAACGAGCGTGCCGTTTGAAACGATCATTGTCACTTCGGACTTGATGGACGATCCGGGGTTTCGCCATCCGAATCACCGGGTTGTTGTACACGGCATACCCGGCGCAGTCCCAGCGGCAGAGCGGGGCATCATGGAGGCGCGCGGGCAATGGGTGTGGCTCCTAAACGACGACATCACGATAGAAACGGAAAACTGGCTTGACCTGGCTTGGGGAGCGCGGTTTCACGGACTCATTGCCTGTCGGGATGGGCATCAAGATTACAAGGCGCCCATCGTGCCTTTCCCGATGTTCTCAAAAGCATGGTACATGCGGAATTTTTACCCGATGCCATATGTACGATATTCGCAGGATCGGGAGTTATGCCAAAAGGCGATGATCGCGGAAGAGATGGGGGTTAGGAAGCTTCCGGAAGTTTTATTGAAGCATCACCACGATTTCAATTCAGACCATCTTTTCAAAAAAATCGAGTTTCAGGAGCAAGCGTTGTGCAAGGAACGTGTTGACGCATTCAAAGCCAACCGTCCGCCGATTATCGGAGTGTGTACATACAGAGCCGAAGGTTCGCGCAGGCCGTTGGTGATTCGTCGAATGGTTGAACAATTGCGGAAAATTAAAACAGATTTCACCTGCTTGATATTCGATGACGCGAGCACTTGTCCTGAGCAGAGTGAATATCTGAAGAGCATTTACGGGTTGGACGGGAAATTCTACGTCAAATTTTTTGCTCAAAACTTGGGATCGAACGGAACGCACCAAAGATTTTTCGATGTGTTCCTTTCGCATGAAACCCGGAAATGGATTTTGCTGGATGATGACTTGGTAATTCTGGAAACCGATTGGTTAGACCGTGCGCTAAAGGCGATGGATCACACCCATCATCTCTTCATCCCAAGCCGGTCGATGTGGCCACATCCTCACGGCTTTTTTATGGGCGGTTCGTATGTCCTTTTGCGCGATATCGGCGGATACGATTTGAAAACTTTTCCTTTGCGCTACGGGGATTGTCATTGCGATTTTACATGGCGCGCGCAACGGGCCGGGCTCGCGCAACCGTTTGATTTGGAAATTGATTTCAAGGGATCGACCGAACTGGAAACGGCGAATGTTGGGAATCAGGCCGAATTTTTGGAGCGGCGCAAGGCATTCGACATGATTGTGGTGGACCGCGAGCGCGTGGGGGTTCCGCGGTGCAACAGTAATTTGAAATGGTTGGTCGAACCGCAATTGACCACGGTCCCGCCAAGCGTGGAAAATCCGAATCTAAAGTTTCGACATTTGGACGGTCGCAAGTTCACGCCTTTTGATTTTTGGATAGGGATGAAAACCTATGTGGCTCCGGACCGCCTGGATCGCCGCGCATTATTCGAGGTAACAGTCCGGACTTTGTTGGAAACCACGCGAGACACCGGAAACCCGGTTGTTATCCTGGACGACGGATCGGCCAACCCGGTGCAGGATCGCATTTTGGACGCAATCAGGGGCTATGAGGACCGGGTTGAAATCGTGAAACTGTCGATAAATCGTGGAGTGGCGCACGCACAAAACCGGCTTTTAATGGAATGGAAAAAGACGGATTACCGGGCAGCGGTATTGATTGACGATGACGTGGAATTTTCGGCGGGATGGTTGGAAGATTGCGCGGACAGAATGAGCCTAGGGCGCGACTGTGAACATTCTTGGGCTATTGTAATGGATCATCCCGATTCACCGGGTGGGTATCTCCTTACATTATCGCGGCCGATGTTAACCCTCGTCGGCGCATTCGATGAGTCAGTCTGTCCGTATGGAGCCGAACACGAGTATTTCACAAAGCGAGCGATGAAGGTGGGGCTGGCGCGATTCGGGTTGAGGTCCGGGTTTCTCGCGAGAGCGAAGCATCTTGCTTGGGGCAATGCCGCGCACCCGGTCAATAAACAATATCGTGAAGAAAACATGGCGGAATGCGTCAGAAAATTCAGGGAGAACGCCACCCGTCATACGTTTATGCCGTTTCAAAAAGATGATGCCGCATGAATGAATCTACCGCCGAAGCCATTCACCGGGAGAACGTCTATAAGTGCGAATATCGACGTTGGGTTGCGAAGTTGTCACCGGGAAAACGGGCAAAACTCAAGGCGGCGGGATTGATGGAACCCATGATCGAGGGAAAGGGAAAACATAATGCCAACGATACCCAACCGGAGGACATCCCGACATTTTCGGTCAAGCCGGATATGGCGCACGCAATCGACTCAGTTTTAGATTCATGGCTGGAATTCGCGCACAAGATGCCGGTGAAAGATGCCGTGGAATATTGCTACAAGATGCACTCCGATATTATGGGGCGAGAGAAGAAGACCGAACTGGCGCGGGTGCTCACCAAGGCGGTCAATTTTTTGATGACACAGAGCAACGCAAAATTGGCGGCAATCGGAATCAGTTTTGCGGCGGGTCTTCCATATCTCAACGGGCGCACGATGACAGAAGCGGCAATTCATTGCGGATGCACCCGGCAGGCGATTTCAAAAATTGTGAATGCGGCGGCGGATGCCTTGGAGCTTCCCCGGTCGCAGTACATGAAAAGCGCGGAGACGCGGGAAATATATCGAGAGAGGGCAAAGGAAGTTCACAAACGAAAAGGAGAAATACGATGAAGGAAATCATAAATAGGGCGAGTAAGGCAATTAATGCGGAGTTGAAACGTCTTGCTCGCGTTCACAATGGGAAACTCACAGCGGAAATTGTGGTGAATGCGGCAAAACCGGAATCATCACCACTTCACAACCGATTCACCTGGGATGATACGGACGCGGCGCGATCATGGCGGCTCTATGAAGCTCGGAAACTTATCAGCGTGTGCGTGGAATATCTGCCATGCGGAAAGGGGGATCTTCCCACGCGGGTGTTTGTATCTCTCACAGATGAGAGGAAAGAAGGTGGAAGCCCCTTCCGTTTGGTCACTCAGGTTATGAGTGATAAGGATCGGAGAAAAAAATTACTGGAAGATGCACAGTGGGAGATGGGCGCATTCGTTCAAAAATTTGGGATCTTGCATGAACTGGCGACGGTCGTTAGGCCGATGCGTAAGTTTCTGAGCAAGCGGGGTAAGTGAGGGCGCGGCGAGGCGCGGCAGGCGCGGCGAGGCGTGGCGTGGCGGGGCTGGGCGTGGCATGGCTTGGCAGGCGAGGCGCGGCGAGGCGCGGCGAGGCGCGGCGAGGCGCGGCGGGGCGCGGCGGGGCAGGCGTGGATAGTAACGGACGGACAGGGGTAATGGGTTCGTCCGACAATTTCCCGAATAAATCGGGCGTAGTAACAAAAAAAACCAACAGGAGAAAACAAAATGAGTAAAGAAATTGTAGCAATCAAGCCGCCGAATTTCGGAACGGCAATATTCCACATTCGGGGAACATCACCACTTGTGATTCACCGATTCAGTGAAAAAACAAAGATGGAGATGATCGCCAAACGCGAAGGCGCAGTCAGCAAGGGATCTAAAGCAAAGCGTGAGCCAAAAAAAGCGGAAGACTTGTTTAATACCGCTCGCTATCGGTTCAAAGATGGCGGTGATGGGTTTCAGGCTGTTGCATACGAAAAGCCTGTATTAGCGCATGCCGATTGGTGGATTTCAAAATGACACTGGCAAAGTTGACGATCTTCACGATTGCTGACGGGCGAGATGTTGTCGAACCTCAAATTGAATTAGTCCGAATTTACGGAAAGCCATTGTTGCAGCAAGATATGGCGCGGACTTCGACTGGCGAACCCTATGTCACGGTTCGGCCAGCTTATCACAATTGGAGCGCGAAAGTAAATATGCGATGGGATGCAGATCAATTTTCATTATCTGACATCACAAACCTTCTCTCTCGCGTGGGAAT
>Ga0247841_10005727_pt1 | contig 19807 bp, 16 predicted proteins | sample LaCruzMarch2015__2_FD_192410 | JGI IMG/M metagenome (GOLD analysis project Ga0247841, IMG submission 192410) | Freshwater microbial communities from meromictic Lake La Cruz, Castile-La Mancha, Spain - LaCruzMarch2015_18m | ecosystem: Environmental > Aquatic > Freshwater > Lake | place: Spain... | reverse complement strand
TAATTCTATCAGTTTGTGGAGGATACATACAACACCGTTTGGCGGAGTTATTAACAGGCGGGTGCGGGGAGCGCCGCAGGGCTCTCCTCCCCGCCTGATTAATAACTCCGGACTTACTATAAGCCGCAGCACTCTGCTGCCGCGTCTTTAAATTCCTTAGGCGGCTCCGCCGCAGCCTTCATCAAGGCGCACCGGTTTTTGTCGCGTTCTCGATTTCCCGCAGAGAAATTATTGCGTCGCTCCGGCCTTCGGGCTGCAATGTGCCAGGCGACCACCTCACGTTGGCTTGGACGGCAATGCCAATGTCCGCGCTCGTGCTCTTGGCGTCGCCGCTTACGTCTGGCGCGCAGAGGACGGCCACGCGTTCGCCGCGTTGCAGTCGGCGGTTGGCCGGCCCGATGGGCAGGCGCAGGCCTTCGCGCCAACCGCGGTTGTGACGGTAATGGATGATGACGGCCAAGGGCGGAGTATCGTCATCCAGCGCCTCGAAAATCAGCGCAAACGACTTCACGAATGCCGCGCCCGGAGCATCCGGCACGCCTTTTTGAATGCCCACCAGCGCCAGTAACGGCGGAAAGCGGATGGGGCCGGCCAGGTTGGCCGGCAGCTGCCGGGCAATGCCCGGGTTAACTACTTGCAACGCCGGCCAGTAATCCGGTGATTTTTGCAACAATTGGCGGGCGGCTTGGGCAATGCGTTCCGGATTGGCGCGGGCGGCAGTCAGCGCCGCCAGTTCCAAACGTTGCAATTCCAGTTCGTTCCAACAAGGCGGCGCGGCATTTGCCAGCGTGGCCAGGGCTTGGTCGGCCAGGCCATTGTGCAGACTATGGGCAGCGCGGGCGGCGGTCAACGCGTTGTAAAGCGTTCGGATTTGGTCGTGAATGTTCCATCGGATTTCCAAGTCGCGGTATTCCAGCGTGACGGGCGTGGTGGAGGTGAAGTGCAGCCATGCGGCGGATTCACGACCAACCGGCACGGTAAATTTCATGGGGGCAAAGTTTTCCGGCAACTTTTGCCATGGGCCTTGCGCAACAATCCGGCCCCGCTGATTATAAACGGTGAAATGTCCGGTATCATCGGACGGGCCGGATGGGCGCAAATGGGGACGCGCCGCCATGGTGATAGTGTAAACGCCGCGCGCCAGGCGCGCTGGCAGTTCCATGGTGACGCCGGACGGCAGCGATTGAAAATCCTCCGGACTGACGCCCAAGTCGCTCTGGATGGCAAGCTGGGCAATGACGCTGGGCGGTGAAATACGGATGCGCGCGCATTGGTTGTAAAAATATCCGTTGATTTGGTTGACGCTGATGGCCTCGGGCGGCATGGTTAGCGCCTGTTGCAACCGCGCCTGGAGTTCGCCTGCCCGTTGGGCCCATTGATCGGCCAAAGCCCATTCCGCATTGGCGACGGCCAGCGGGTAAATCAAGGCGGTTATTTGTTCCGTCGGCGGCGTTACGGGCGTTTCCAATAACAGGTCCAGCGCCTGGCGCATATGGCCGGTTTGTTGCAGGATGGCGGCGGCGGCGGGCGCGTCAAAGGCCGTTCGCATTAGGCAGGGCACGTATTCAATGTGGGGCTCCGGCCGGGTGGCGACCGTAAGCAGTTCAAAAACATCAAGACACGGCCGCCAGAACGGACGTTGCAACGGCAACACGGCGGCTTCGTACGGCGCCAGCCGGCGCTGGATGCGATGTCCGAATCCGCGCAACTGGAAATCGGTTGGTCGTTCCAGGGTGTTAACCAGCGCAAAGACGGGGCGGGGCAACAGGTCCGGTCCGCCAAAGGCGCATTGCCGCGGATATTTATCGACCAGCAGCAACTCCGCGCTACCCAGTTCATGGCCGGCGCGGAAAAACGTTTCCCGGCCGCGCCGGCTGATATAGCCGGGTTGGGCGATGGGCAGTTGCAAGGCCAGGACCGGAGTGGGCGCAGCCAGCCACCACAGTTCCAATTGGGGTAATAAGAAAGGCAATTTGGAAGTGTCCGGCGTAAGAAGACCCCACCTGCACAATAGTGTTGCTTGATTGGTGAAAACTTCGAACGCGGCTTGGTATTTCGGGTAGCGTTGCCCGGTTAGCGGATGGCGGGTGCCGCGCTCGTTGGATATCGGATTGCGGAGGATGCCGTCAAATCTCCGGTTTTCAAACAAGGCCGGCCCGGCAGTTTCAACCTTGTTGATGAATTCGGCGGCTTGGCCGACATTTACATGCGCCGGTTCAGTGTAACGCTCCAAGCCCAAGGCACTGTCACGCGGCAGGTGGCGTTGCAACCAGTGGTTGGCCAAATAGCGGGTGTCGGGCCATTTATAAAGGGATGCCACCAGCAACCCCGTGTGTATGACCGGCAGGGCAGTAGCCAGAAGCAAGACCACCGCCGCCAAACGTCCCAAGCGCCGGGCAGTCGGCAGTTGCCAATGCCGCCATAAATAATAGGGCGCCAGGCCGGCCAACGCAGCCCACGGCGGCAAAAAATTCATGACCTCCTGGGGACGTATCCATGGCGCCTTGAACAGTAAGTAATAAAGATATACCAGCGGAAATCCGATTAAAACGGGCCAGAATCGGCGGTAAGCTGGCGTGCCTGCAATCAACAACCCCATGGCGGCAGCCAGCAGGCTGCCCCAACCCAAGGGCACCAAGGATCCGTACACCCACAGCCAATGAGTGCGCACCCGTATAAAAGACTCACCGCGGGCTTGACCCATGAGCGTGACGCCTTCACCATACACGCGCGCGCCCTGCCCGCGCAGACCTGCGTGGAAAGAATTCCAATCCATGACCGCCGGACTGGCCAGCGCGAACCCCATGGCAAACAGAGCTGTGGCGCATAACAGCAAAACCGAAATCCGCCGCCATTTTTTTTGGGTGGCGGGCGCTGCTGCGGAGTAAAAACTGAAGATCCATCCCAGGGGCACCAGGCAAAGGAGCATGTATTTTGTGCCGGCGGCGAAGCCGGACGCCAAGGAGGCCGCGGCAAACAGCCACCCGGTGCGTTGTTGCGCAAATCGCGCCCACAGCCACAAGGCCAGGGCAAGCGTGAAAACCATGGCAATATCCGTCTCGACATAGTGGGCATGGTCGATATGGTCCGGCGCAAAGCAAAAAAGCAGGGCGCTGAAAAGGCCGGCCCACTTGGAGCCGGAAATGGTGACGGCCAACAGGTAAACCAGTAGGCAGGTCAGTCCGGCCAGCCAGACATTGAAATGGCGGGCCAATGTAAAATTGATGCCGCCTGGCGGCATCACCCGGTCAATTTCGCCCAACTGATAACGCCATTGCTGTTTCAATTGGATAAGCGGATAGACGGCGCGTCTGAATTGATTGAAAAGCGTGAAAAACCCGCCGGGATACACGGTGTTTTTCAAATATCCGTCATCTTCCGTCTGATTCATCCAACCCACGATGGTGGGTTGGTCCGGGTGCATTTCCATCGGGCGGTCAAAGCCGCCATATCGCAGGAATACGGCGCATAGGATAATGCCGGCCAGCAACCAGCGATGCCAATTGCGGCGAAAAATAGAGGTGTTTACATGCATGGGGACAAAACAGTGGTCTAATTTAACGTATAGGAATTCCAAATTTTGGACTGGATTCCCGCTTACGCGGGAATGACAGAGTGACGGCGCATAATTGTCATTCCCAATCTAATGCTACTCTGCGAAGTAAAGCGTCTTCGCTACGCAGCACGAGTCGGGAATCCAGAAAAGTTTCGACGTAACCGCCTGATTCATATCACGGTGCGGCAAACAGCAACAGAATACGGTTGCGATCCCAGATTTCCAAGCGCAATTTTTTCAAATCGGCGCCGGGGCAAATCGGCCAGCGCCATTCCCGCGGTTCCGGCCCCAAACGGGTTTCCGGCAGCCATGTTTTTTCCTCCGGCAATCCCGTGCCCAGCAGACGCGGCGCCACCGGGAGCGGCCGGCCCGCATTGCGCACAATCCACCCCACGGCATTGGAGCCGGTTTGTTCCGGCGGCAGGGCTTGCACCACAAAATTCTGCACACCGCCGAAAACGGAAACGCGCGGTAGCGCAAGCAGGTCGGTATCATGGTCAAGCACGGCCACGGCATCATTGCAGATCATCGCCGTGGTGTAACCGGCGGCGCGCGCGGACTTAACTACGTTGGCGTCGTCTTGTCCGTACGGGTAGCAAAAAGAATCCGGGCGGAAGCCGGCACGGGCCCGGAACAAATCCCGACTAACCGGCATTTCCGCCGCGGTGTCGGCGGATTTTTCGGGGTGAGTGTGGGAATGGACGCCGAAAGTCAGCGTGGCGCGCCGGCGCATGGCGCGAACTTCCGTCCAGGTCAGGCAGGGTGCGTCACGGTAAAATCGCCTTTGCTCCGGGCTATCGGCGATTTTGGCGGTGATGAGGTAGACGATGGCTTGGAAGCCGTATTGCTTCAACAGCGGTTCGGCCAGCGTCAGGCTGCTGAGCAAGCCGTCATCGAAGGTGATGATCACCGGTTTGCGCGGCAGTTTTTTTCGGCCTTGCAACGCCGCGGCCACATCGGCCGGCAGGATGCTGGTGTAACCTTGGGCTTGCAGGGATTGGAGATGTTTTGCGAAATTGCCGGCTTGCACCACCCAAACGTCCCGGGCGGTGGACGGGTCTTGCGAAGCACTCAGATCATGGTACATGAGAATGGGCACACGGATGGGCAGCGCGGACAAAACCTGCTGTTTTTGACGAAAGCGCCATGCGCCCCAAAATCCGAGCGCCAGCGCCGCCAATATGACGATTGCGATGATGGTTGATCGGATGTTGATGCACATGGCGTCTTTCCCGGGCAGTTATCGGACAATGATCATCCCATCCGCGGACATTTCCATTATATAACCTATATCCGGATTATGCAAATTTGGCGGGGCATGTAAAGCAAACAGCGCGAGCAATTTTGCTATTTAACTATGATGCGGTTTTCTTTATTGTACACCCATGCAATCGATTTTTAAAATGGGCCGCATGGGCCGGATTTACCTGGCCTACCGGCGGCGGCAGGCGGCGCTCCAGCACCTGCCTCTGCGCCTGTGGATCGAAACCGCCAGTTGCTGCAACCTGCGGTGCGTCATGTGCCCCAATAAGGACGTGGCCGCTAACGCCAAGGGCCTTATGCCCCTGGAGCTGTTTCAAAAAATCATCGATCAAGCCCGCCATTTCGCCCTCGACGTGAACCTCCATCACCGCGGCGAGCCGCTGATGAATCCGGCGCTTTTTGACATGATCCGTTACGCCAACGCGGCCGGGCTCAAAGTCCGTTTCCATACCAACGGCGCCCTGCTGGATGAAGTCAAGGCGCGCCGCTTGCTGGAAGCCGGCCCCGCCCTGGTCTCGTTTTCATTCGACGGTTTCACCAAGGAAACCTACGAGCGGGTGCGCGTGGGCGCCACCTTCGAGAAAACACGGGGTAATATTTTGCGCCTCGTCGCGCTCCGCCGCGAACTGGGTCTGAAAAAACCGTACGTGGTCATCGAAAAAATCCGCTTCCGGAACCAGACTGCCGGGGACGCTCCCGCCGTTGCGGGCGACCCCGCCGTTGCGGGCGACCCCGCCGTTGCGGGCGATCCCACCGCCGTGCAGGCCTTGCAGCGGCAGTTTCTGGATGCCGGCGTGGATGAAATCATCGAAAAAGAGGAATACGTCTGGGCCGAACCGAGCGCACCCGAGGTTAAGCCGCCCGCAATCCGTCGGCTGACGGATAGCGCTGCAGGCGGACCGGACGCGCCCGAGGTCGGCGGGGATCGCGTCTTTACCGCGTGCACCTTCCCCTGGTACGCCATGGTCATTTGCGCCGACGGCACGGTCACGCCCTGTCCGCAGGATTTTCACGCCGTGCTGAAGTTAGGTAACGCCCGGGAAACTTCGCTGAAGGAAATCTGGAACGGTCCGGCTTACCGGCAACTGCGAGCGCAGTTTGCCACGGACGTCGAGTCGCTGACCATTTGCCGCAAGTGCGACCGCCTGCGCCGCAAAACTGTCGGCGGCGTGCCCTGGCAGTACATGGCCACCTTCCTGACCGACCAGTTGCTCAGCTACGGCCGGCTCCGGAAATGGCTGGGAACCCATGAACGGAATTGATATTGGACAAAACAATGAAAAAGATCAAATTAAGCAAAGAAGAAGCCGCGCTTGAAAAAGAGATTGAAAATGGGGAATGGGTCCTTGTTCCCGATATGGAGAACGAAATATCTAAAATCCGCGTCCAAGCCCATAATTTCCTGAACAGCATTTCGCCCCAGTGGGGCGCACGAAAATAGGCAGACGCTTCAGCGCCTGTACAATGACAAGCAAGTGGAATCGCGTCCCGTAGGGACGCCATGAAAAATGGCGAATTCTTATCATACCCTCTTAGTCCACGCGGTATTCAGCACGAAAAACCGCGAGCCTTGGTTGTCCCCGCCAGTGCGCCAACGGCTCTTCCCTTATCTGGGCGGAATCGCAAGGCAGAACGGCATGAAAGCGCTTTCTGTTGGCGGCGTGTCCGAACACGTCCATCTGTTGCTCTCGCTAAGCCGTGAGCTTTCGGTCGCCGAAGCTATGCAGTTAATCAAGGGACCATCGTCGAAATGGGTCCATCAAACGTTTCCGCAAATGGCGGGATTTGCGTGGCAGGAAGGATACGGCACATTCAGCATAGGAATTTTACAAGCCGATGAGACCTGCCGGTATATTGAGGGGCAAGAAGAACACCACCGCACGGTGTCATTTCAAGAGGAATACCTGGCATTTCTTAAAAGGCACAATGTGCCATACGACGAACGGTATGTATGGGGATGAACGCGGAGTTCATTCGTCCCTACGGGACGGAACGTTTTTTATTCTTACAGGTTACCGGCGCTAAAGCGCCGGCCTATTACCGGACGTCCCTACGGGACACAGGATGTGCCATACGACGAACGGTATGTATGGGGATGAACGCGGAGTTCATTCGTCCCTACGGGACGGAACGTTTTTTATTCTGACGGGGTACCGGCGCTAAAGCGCCGGCCTATTACCGGACGTCCCTACGGGACACAGGAACAGTCGCCCCGGTGGGGGCGAACGAAAATAGGCAGGCGCTTCAGCGCCTGTCCCGGAAGAATCGCATAATATCGCGTCCCATAGGGACGCTTGAAAATAGGCAGGCGCTTTAGACAACCATCCATGAAAATCCTCCTCCTGGCCCCACATCCTTTTTACCAGGAACGCGGCACACCCATCGCCGTGGACCTCCTGCTCACGGCGCTGGCACGGCGCGGCGACCAGGTTGACGTGGTGACGTTCCACGAGGGCGCCGAGAAAACCTATCCCGGCGTTACCCTGTATCGCATTCCCCGCCTGCCGGGAATGCGCGGCATCCGGCCGGGTTTTTCGTTCAAGAAATTAGTCTGCGACGGGTTCGTGCTGGCCAAGGCCCTGCGCCTGGCCGCCCTTGGGTCTTACCAGGTGGTCCACGCGGTAGAAGAATCCGTTTTTATGGCCATGTTGATCCGCTTCTGCTTGCGCACGCCCTATGTGTTCGACATGGATTCCTCCATGCCCCGGCAAATGACCGAAAAGTTCCGGGCCCTGGCGGTGTTTTCCCCAATCCTGAAATGGTTCGAAGGCCGTGCGATCCGCCACGCGCTGGCAGTCGTGCCGGTCTGCGATGCGTTGGCGGACATTGCCCGGTCTTACGCGCCGCGCAAGCTGTGCCTGTTGCGCGATGTTTCGCTCCTGGCGCCGTCCCGACCTCTTGGAGAGTCGGGACAGACAGCCGATGGGGAACTGCCGCCGGCGTTAGCCGTCCTACTCCATCCCTGCTTCCTTTATATCGGCAACCTGGAGCGGTACCAGGGGTTGGATCTCCTGCTCGATAGTTTTGCCCTCCTGCTGAAAAGCGGCGTCAAAGTATCGCTCGTAATCGCCGGCGGCAAAGAGACTGATATCCGGCATTATCAGGCGAAAGCCGGAATAGCGGGCCTTGGCGAAAATGTGCGCTTCTTCGGCCCGTGGCCTATCGGCCGGATGGCGGAACTGTTTGCCATAGCCGATGTGCTCGTATCGCCGCGCATCCAAGGCAATAATACACCCATGAAAATTTATTCGTATTTGCAGTCTGGGAAGCCGATCCTGGCCACCGACTTGCCCACGCACACGCAAGTGCTTTCGCCCGATGTGGCCGTGCTTGCCTCCCCAACGCCCGAGGGCTTCGCCGCCGGCATGCGCCGGCTGATCGAACACCCCGATCAAGGCCGGGAACTGGCCCGCCGGGCCAAAACCCTGGCCAACGAGCAATACAGTTTCCCCGTGTTCGAACGCACCGTTCGGGAATTGTATGAATGGATCGAGCATCAAGTCGCCGGCGGGTAGGGCTGTATTTACTGTTGGTACATTTGCGCTTCCTCTGATAAAATACGTCAAATTATATTGCGTCAATTAATTACCAAGATAGGGGAGTTGGGCCGCACATGACACGCTTGGAAACAACGGCGAAGATTGTGAAAGCAGGGCGAAAAGCCGACCTGCTCGCGTCCATTCGCGATGTGATCCGCCATTCACGCAAGGCGGTGGCCTATGGCGTGAACACGGCCATGGTGCTGACCAATTATGAAATTGGCCGTTTGATCGTCGAACATGAACAAGGGGCAAGGTCCGGGCGGACTATGCAGGACGCACGCTGGAACAAATTGCCTTCAGGTTGACGACGGAATTCGGAAAGGGTTATTCCGTTGATAACCTGGAACGGAATCGAAAGTTCTATCTGTTGTGGTCAAAATCCGCGACAGTGTCGCGGATTTCCGGCAAGCAGATTGTCAAGACACTGCCTGCGCGGTATGACACAATGAAATCCGAGAAATCTTCTCGGGTTTTTGACCGCCATTTTCGTCTGAGTTGGTCGCACTACGTGTTCCTAATGGCGATTGACGATAAGGACGAGCGGCGATTCTATGAAATCGAAGCCGCCAACACACAGTGGTCGCTCAGGGAACTGCGCCGCCAGTTTAACTCGTCCCTTTATGAACGTTTGGCCCTGAGCCGCGACAAGAAAAAAGTGAAAGAACTGAGCCGAAATGGTCAAATTATCGGGAAACCTGAAGACACGATGAAGGATCCTTATGTGCTGGAGTTTCTCGGTCTCAAGGAAGACAACGCCTATTCCGAAACAGACCTGGAAACGGCGATCATCAACAAGATCGAACATTTCCTTCTGGAACTCGGCAAAGGATTCCTCTTCGAGGCGCGGCAAAAACGGTTCACCTACGATGACGAGCATTATCGGGTGGACTTGGTGTTCTACAATCGGCTCCTGCGCTGTTACGTGCTGGTGGACCTCAAAATCGGGAGGCTGACCCATCAGGGCCTCGGTCAGATGCAGATGTATGTGAATTATTACGATCGCAAGGTCAAGACGCCGGACGAGAATCCGACGGTCGGGATTCTCCTCTGTAAAGAAAAGAATGATGCGCTCGTCGAAATCACGTTGCCAAAGGACAACCGGCAGATATTCGCCAGGAAGTACCAGCTTTATTTGCCTACCAAGGCGCAACTGAAAGCGCAGATGAAAGGGATTTCGTTGCCGCACAACCGTTTCAACCAACAAGAACGGCAAAGAAGTTTTTGAAGGAAGCCTGGGCCAAAGACATCCCGCCATACACCCGAAAGGCACTCGCCATTATTGCCCCTCACTTTGCCGTGAGGAAAGGTTCCGCATCCGTGGCCGACGCCACTGCCGCGGCAAAAAGTCTGAACCCCAGCGACATCGCGTTTATTGATCTGCCATATTCTGGCGTTCACTATAGTCGTTTCTATCACGTACTCGAAGCAATCGCCAAAGGTGAGACCGGCGTCGTCTCCGGCGCCGGTAGGTATCCGGATAGGACCCTGCGCCCCCAGTCAGAATTCAGTTGATTTTTTTGCTGTTGATTTTTATGCTTGTCAATTGCAGGAACTTATTGATATACAAGGGGTTTTCGGTTCACCGGGGCATAGTGCTCCACGAAGCCCGGCAGGAAATGAAAGGGCTGTTTCCAGGCCGGCAGCAGGACAACCCAATGCCCGTAAAGTTCGTAACCCGTTATTAGGAAAAAAGAAATGAAGCGTAAAACTCACAAGGATTTTGACCTCAGCCAGTTCGGCGACGACAAACAAGCGGCTATGGCCAAAATGTATGAGGATACGCTACAAAACTTCAAGGAAGGTTCCATCGTTCAAGGCAAAGTGGTGGAAGTTCGCAATAATGAAGTGCTTGTAGATATCGGCTACAAATCCGAAGGCCTGATTGCCGGTGAGGAATTCCGGGACCTGGCAACGTTGAAGCCCGGCGATCCCGTCGAAGTCGTCCTGGAACAGATTGAGGACGACGACGGCAAAATCATCCTGAGCAAAACCAAGGCCGAACAACAGCGCATGTGGGACAATGTGCTCTCCTCGAGCGAGGAAGGCAGTGTGCTGGAAGGCGAAATCAAGAGCCGCGTTAAGGGCGGCTTGATCGTGGACGTCAGCGGCGTCAAGGGCTTCCTGCCCGGCTCCCAGCTTGATGTCGTCCCGGTGCGCAACCTGGATGATTATCTCGGCAAGCGGTTCGAATTCAAGGTCATGAAAATTGACCGCGAACGCCGCAACATCGTTCTTTCCCGCCGCGATCTGATCGAACAGCGCCGTCGTGACAAGCGCAAAGGATTATTGACCGACATCAAGATCGGCCAACTGCGCTCCGGCCTGGTCAAGAACATTACCGATTTTGGCGCCTTTATCGACCTGGGCGGCCTGGACGGCCTTCTGCATATCACGGACATGAGCTGGGGCCGCGTCAGTCATCCTTCGAAAATTCTCAAAGTCGGGGAAACGATCGAGGTTGTGATCCTGGGCATTGACTTCGATAAAGAGCGCGTTTCGCTCGGCCTCAAGCAGAAAACACCAAATCCGTGGGACAATATCGAGTCGAAATTCCCCGTGGGCAGTCGCGTGCACGGCAAGGTGGTCAACCTGGTGCCCTACGGCGCGTTTGTCGAGATCGAGGAAGGCGTGGAAGGCCTGGTGCATGTTTCCGAAATTTCCTGGATCCAGCGCGTGGGCCGCGCATCCGACGTGCTCGCCATCAGCGACGAAGTGGATGCCGTGGTGCTCAATATCAACCGGGCCGACCAGAAAATCTCGCTCGGCATCCGCCAGACGACGGCCAATCCGTGGGACACGGTGCGGGAGAAATACCCGGTCGGCTCGCGGGTCAAGGGCATCGTCCGCAACTTTACCTCCTACGGCGCCTTCGTGGAACTCCAGGAAGGCATTGACGGCATGATCCACGTGTCCGACATGTCGTGGACACGCAAGGTCAATCATCCGTCGGAAATCCTGAAAAAGGCCGACAACGTGGACGTGGTCGTGCTGGAAGTGGATCCCAGCAACCAGCGCATCAGCCTGGGCCTGAAACAGGCGCAGAACGATCCCTGGTCCTCCATCGCGGAGCGCTACAAGGTTGGCCAGAAGGTCACCGGCAAGGTCTCGAAGCTGGCGTCCTTCGGCGCGTTCATCGGCCTGGAAGAAGGGATTGACGGCCTGGTGCATATTTCCCAGATCGGCGAACAGCATGTGGAGAAAGTGCGCGACGCGCTCAAAGTCGGCCAGGAAGTTACCGCCCGCGTGGTGAAAATCGATCCCATCGAGCGGCGCATCGGCCTGAGCATCAAGGCAGCCGCCATGCCTGATGAAGAATTCGTGGTGCAGGAGGAAATGCTGACCGGGCTCAAACCGGGCGAGGACCTGGTGGACCTGGCCGGCGCCTTCGATGAAGCCTTCGGGGTCAGCCAGGCCAACGGCCAGGTTCAGGAATGGCGGCCCGGCGAGAAGAAGGCCGAGAAGGACGACGAAAAGAACGAGAAAAAATAAAATCCGCCGAGGCGGGCAGTCAAAGACGTCCCGGCGCCGGCCGGGACGTCTTTGCTATTTTGACCCGGGTGATTTTAGATCCAATCTTCTGTAGCCGCGCCCGTGAGGTCGTGGATTCCCGCTTTCGCGGGAATGACAGAAAGGACGGGCATTGATTGTCATTCCCGACTTGATCGGGAATCCAGTGTTTTCAGTTGCAGCTTCTGGTCGCCTAAATCGAGTTTTTCTAATGTCATGAATATACCGATTGACCGTCAGCTCGACATTCTCACGGCCCGCAGCGTGGACCTGGTATCCCGCGCGGAACTGCGCCGCAAACTGGAAACCGCCGCCGCGGCCAAACGCCCCCTGCGCGTAAAATACGGAGCCGATCCCTCCGCCCCGGATATTCATCTGGGCCACGTCGTGGGACTCAACAAGCTGCGCGAGTTCCAGGACCTGGGCCATACGGTGGTGTTCATTATCGGCAATTTTACGGGGATGATCGGCGATCCCTCCGGGCGCTCGGAAACCCGCAAGCCGATGTCACCCGAACAGATCGCCGCCAATGCCAAAACCTATCAGGACCAGGTGTTCAAAGTGCTCGATCGCTCACGCACCGAGGTGCGGTTTAATTCTGAATGGTGTGCCGCCCTGGCCTTCACGGATGTCCTGCGCTTGACGGCGCATGTGACCGTGGCCCAGATGCTGGCGCGCGACGATTTTCAGAAGCGCTTCAAGGATAATCAGCCCATTTCGGTGGTGGAATTCCTCTATCCCGTAATCCAGGGTTATGATTCCGTCCGGGTGGACGCGGATATTGAGGTCGGCGGCACCGATCAATTGTTCAACCTGCTTGTCGGGCGCGACCTGCAAAAGGCTTTCGGCAAGGAACCGCAGGTGGTGCTGACCCTTCCCCTGCTGGAAGGCCTGGATGGCGTCCGCAAGATGAGCAAGAGCCTGGGCAATTACGTGGGCATCAATGAGTCGGCACGGGAAATGTTCGGCAAAATCATGTCCATTCCAGACGCCATGATGACGCGCTATTTTGCTCTGGTCCTGGGCCGACCGGATGATGAAGTTAAGGCCTTGGAACAGGCCTTGGCCTCCGGCCAGCGCCACCCGCGCCAGGTGAAGGACGAACTGGCCCAAGCCATTGTGGCGCGCTTTCACAGCCCGGCCGCCGCGCTGGCCGCTTCCGCCGAGTTTGAGCGTGTATTTTCGGAACATAAACAGCCGGACGAGATACCCACCGTCGTGATCCCCATGGCCCAGCGGAAGAACGGCAAGCTGGGGGTTATGGCACTCCTGGTCGCGGCCGGCCTGGCGGAAAGCAATGGCGCCGCCCGACGGCTCATTCAGCAGGGCGCCGTCAAAATCGGCGAGACTAAAATAACCGACATCACCGCAGAGCTTGCCATTCCGGAAGGCAGTATCATCCAGGCCGGCAAGCGCGCCTTCGCCCGCATTGTTTCCCAGCAGTAGAACCTGCGGTTCACTGCTGGGCGGTGCAGTGAAGCGACTTGTCCAGCGTAACCCTCGTGCTTCGTAGCGAAACGCTTTACTTCGCAGAGTAGCATTGGCGAAGTTGGATTCGGTAGATCAGGCTATCGGCTCCACGCCTGGACAGGGCTGGAATTGCTGTAACCGGTAATTCGGGGAATTGACTTGTTTGTTTTTCATGATATTATTCACCCTGTTTTTATCCGCTTCATTCCTCGGTAGCTTCCGTCAGTTAAAGGATAGAGCGGGCTTGTCCTGCGAAGCCTGCGGCGAAGCAGGGTGGCTGCAGAAAATCCGCTGTTGCTAATTGCAGGTCAAAGAATAGTTTAAAATAATTCGATCTTTGTCAGAGCATACAATTGAATAAATGTGCCAAGGGGCCTGTTCCTCGGTAGCTCAATGGTAGAGCGGGTGGCTGTTAACCACTAGGTCGCAGGTTCGAGCCCTGCCCGAGGAGCTGGCCCCTTGGCCTTGAATTTAAATGCACTTCTATGTCTATGTTCTGCTCAATCCCGACCAGATGATATATATCGGGCAGACGGACGATCTCACCAAACGTCATTGTCAACATAATGATCCTTCTAACGATTTGTCAAAACACACTAAACGTCATATTGGTCCATGGCGTTTGATACACGCTGAAAGTTTTTCTTCAAGATCCGAAGCAGTCAGGCGTGAAAAAGCCCTGAAATCAAGTCGCGGTCGTGCTTGGATACATGAGACTTTCCCTGCCTTCAACGCGGGTGGCTGTTAATCCGTCGACTGACGGATCGCAGGTTCGAGCCCTGCCCGAGGAGCCACGCAGTAGAACGGAGTTCACTGCGTGGCGGTGCAGTGAACCTTGTTCTACTGCACTGCCCTTTCCGACCCTTGTTTCTCTCCGCTTCGCTAGAATCAAGGGTTCCGTTTTCCGTCTTGAAACCCCACAGTGAGCTATGCTCTACTGTGAGGGTGCCTTCTAAACTCCAATACTGCGTCTACGTCCTTCTTTCCATGCACGACGGCGACATGTACGTGGGCTACACCACGGATTTACAACGCCGCCTGACCGAACACTTTCACGGCGAGTCCAAGGCCACCGCACCCCGCCGCCCATTTCGTCTGATTTTCTGCGAGTATTTTTTCTCCAAGAAGGATGCCGAACGCCGTGAAATGTATTTGAAGACAACGGCGGGACGGAAGGGACTTAAACTGATTCTTCGGGAAACCTTGACCGCAAGGGTTTGGGACTGAGACAGTTTGTGCGTGTATATGCATTGAATCAGGCGAAAGGCTATTTCAAAATGAGAACAAGTCTGTTTCAGCAGATTTTATTGCCCATAATCGTTTTTGGCATATTGCATAATTCCCTTGCCGAAAATGCCAAATCAAATCTTCAAAATACGGCGGCAAATCAACCGCAAACAAACGGCGTGGATGATGCCATAAAATACAAGCGACTGAAAAATATCGTAGAGTTTCAAAAAGAATGGGTAAATCCTAGAAAACGACAGTCGCAACGCTTTCCCATTTATCAGGCAATATATCGAAGCGGTGATTGGAACTGTAATTCAAACGCATTTAAAAACTTTGCCGTTGCTGTTAGTAATTTGACACAAGGGAAAGTCCGTTTAACCTGCGACACGATTGATATAAGCACGGATAAGCTCTTTCGCAGGAAACCCAGCTTTATTTATTTTACAGGTAACAATGATTTTTCTTTCCAAGAATCGGAGATAAAGAATTTGAAGGATTATCTCTATCTGGGGGGAACCGTATGGATAGACAGTGCAACTCCAGGACAAAATACGCCTTTTGATATTGCCGTCCGCCGTGAATTTACGAGAGTCCTGCCGAATAGAGAGTTTAAACAGGTTGCATCGAATTCTTTCCGAAATGCTAATCGGCTATATGACGGTCATTTCAAGGGGGTAGGACTTTGCCCTGGAGCCAAGGGCTCTACAGAACCAATTAAAGCAATCACAATTGGCGATGAACTCGGCGTAATCTATACATTGAATGGTTATGGCACCACGTGGGAAATGTTCTCAAGCATTGATAACCCTAACGCTGGAGATAAATCGCTGACACAGGAAGCCATTACCAATAGCGTTAAGTTCGGTTTTAATATTGTGCAATTTCTCTTTACAAGATATGACCGTTAATCGGCAATCACCTTAATAACACCTTCCACTGCCATTTCTACAAACAATTCAATATCAAGCAATTCCGTCAAGTTCGGGTTCTAATCCCTTCGAGGAGCCCCCACCCAAGCGATATCAAATACGAACTTTGGGTCCCATCTTCTCTTCCCCCTGATTTTCAAGTAGTTCCCGAGGAGCCCTCAATCACGCACTCATGAAAAGTTCGTATGTCGCACTTGAGGGTACAAAAAAGGCCCGAACTTTCTTTCGCGATCTGTATTCTGTACCGCCATCCTGTGAAATGGTAACCTTCGGAGGATGAACATCTCATCCTCAATTTTCGAAGCCTATCTGAAATGCCCAACCAAGTGTTTTCTCAAGGCACACGATGAGACGGGAGCCGGAAATGTCTACACCGATTGGATGCGGACCGAAAATGAATCCTATCGAGACCGCGAAACTGAGCGTCTGACAAGCGGAACCATGTCCGATGATTGCATCCGAGGGTTAGTCAACGCAACGGAACTGAAAACAGCCAAGTACCGACTGGCCCTTGATGTCGTAGCTCAAAACGGTAATCTGGAGTCGGAGATTCATGCCGTCGAGAGAATACCGTCGGAGGGACGAGGAAGATCCGCACAGTTTATCCCCGTGCGCTTCGTTTTCAGAAACAAACTGACGAAGGATGACAAACTCCTCCTGGCCTACGACGTCGTAGTGTTGTCTGGAATGCTTGGTCGCGAGGTGGGCGCTGGAAAGATCATCCATGGCGACGATCACTCAACACTCAAGGTGAAGGCCGCATCTCTGTGCAACCGGGTGGGCAAACTGACCGAGAAGATTGCGGCGATGCTTTCCACCGACAAGCCACCGGATCTTATGTTAAATCGGCACTGTGGGGAGTGCGAATTCCAGACCCGATGCAGGCAGAAGGCAATCGAGAAGGATGACCTCAGCCTCTTGTCTGGCATGGCAGACAAGGAACGCAAGAAGCTCAACAGCAAGGGCATTTTCACTGTCACCCAACTATCGTACACCTTCCGGCCACGACGGAGACCGACGCGAGCATGGTGCAAACACAAGTGCGAACACTCCCTTCGTGCCCTAGCCCTACGGAACCAGACAATCTACATCGCAAAGCGACCGACAATGCCTTCATCCCCATGTCAGTTGTACGTGGATGTTGAGGGAATTCCGGACAGGGATTTCTACTATCTGATTGGGCTTACCATATGCCGCGAGGAAGGTACGAGTTCTCACCAATTCTGGGCTTCCGAAAGCATGGAAGAGGGAACGATGTGGGCGTCCTTCCTTAGACTGATCAGCGACTTGCATGATTTCACCCTTTTTCACTACGGGAGCTACGAGACCGTGTTCTTCAAAGATATGAAGAAACGCTACGGCGGAGATTCGCAGCTTATCGAGAGGCTGACAGCCAGATCTGTGAACATCCTCGCGATGATCTACGGTAATATCTATTTCCCGACCTACTCAAACAATCTAAAGAGCTTAGCAGCTTACCTCGGATTCAAGTGGTCAGGCAATGAGACAACGGGAATTGAGAGCATTGTGTGGAGGTGCGAGTGGGAGGAGAAGAGACAGGATGAACTGAAGAACCGGCTCTTCATTTACAATCACGAGGACTGCATAGCGGCAAAGCTCGTCAGGGAAACCCTGAGCGGCCTGCAAGAAGGCCCTTCCGAAGATGGCAATCAAAACATGCGTCCCGCTGTCGACGTTGGCGAAATCAAGTTGGATCATGCTGGTCACCGTTTTGGCAGGAACGAATTCGTCCTACCGGAATTTGAGCGGATAAACAGATGCGCCTATTTTGACTATCAGCGGGCCAAGGTGTATCTGCGGACGAGCCCTACAGTTAGACGGAGCTTGGTTGGGGAGAGAAGAAAGAAGGCATGCCGGGAGCATATGAGAAGGTTGAAGGTGAACACAGAGGTGCAGTGCGACCAGCCTTACCGTTGCACAGCCTGCGGTAGAGGCCACCCGAAAAAGCACATGGCTTTCTCCCGAGTTGTCTACGACCTGAAACTCCTCAACGCTGGAGTCAAAAGATGGGTGGTGCGATACAAAAGTGCCTACTACCGTTGCTTCAGTTGCGGGGCCATCTTTGTTCCTGAGTCTTTCAAGTCGTTGCTGCCATACAACTCCCAGAAGTATGGCCGCACTTTGATCGGCTATGCTGTCTATCAGAACATCGCCTTGGGTCAGTCCAACGAGAATCTGGCCGAGCAATTGTGTGAGATATTCGGTTATCGTTTTCACCGAGCCGGTATTAAGTACTTTAAGGCCCGTGCCGCAGCATACTATGAGTCTACCTATCTGCAGTTGCGGGAAGGACTTCGAAAGGGGAGGCTCATACACGTGGATGAGACACAGGTGGTAACAAGAAGCGGTGTTGGCTATGTGTGGGCGTTCGCTGACATGCAGAGAGTGTTCTATGCCTACTCGGATACACGAGAGGGCACCATCCTTCACGAAACGCTTGAGGGGTTTGAAGGGGTTCTTGTTTCCGACTTCTATGCCGTATACGATTCGGTCAAGTGCGCGCAGCAGAAGTGTCACATCCATCTCATACGGGACATGAATGACGACCTGTTCAGGAACCCCTTTGACGAAGAGTTGAAGGAACTGGCGAGGGAATACACGATGCTGTTCTCTCCGATCATAGAAACCATCGACAGGTATGGTCTCGTCGCCTATCACTTACGGAAGCATAGAGATAGAGTCGACAAATTCCTCAGCAAAATTCTGTCTAGAGACTATGTGTCCGACAACGCCAAGAACTATCAGCGGCGGTTCGGAAAGTGCGGAGGAGTGCTGTTCACTTTCTTGCAGCATGATGGCGTCCCTTGGAACAACAACAATGCCGAGCACGTCATCAAACGGATCGCCAAGACGAGGAATAGGATGAAGGGACTGACCACATCCCGAGGGATTCGTGAGTACCTCGTTCTGTTGAGCATTTGTGAGACGCTGACACTCAGGAACGTAGCCCCGCTCAAATTCTTTGTGTCTGGTTATCGGGACATTAATGCTTATGTCGGGAAGAAGCAACCGTGCAGTTCCGCAATGGAAGATTCGTTGTCTCCCGCTGACTCGAATGGACACGATCCCCAGTGAACACGGTTCAGTCATAGGTTCCTTGGGGACCGGCACGTGGTAAAAAGACCACAGACTTGCTCGGATTCGTTGTAGCAGTCCACGGTAGCCTCCTCAATCATCTCGTCCAAACATTGTCGGAAGACCGAACGTGACGGCTTCGCAGTTTGCGATTTGTTACCGGGCATGGCGCTATCCCTTTCCTTGTTGTAGCAAGGCGTTGCCTTTTACCGTCAGCCGGTATTTCTGGAGTCGGCTGTTGGGTTTATCGGGAATGGTACGCTCGATGAAACCAGCCGCAAGCAGACGAGCAACGAGACGATGAATCTGGCCGGACACCTTAGGTTTCCCCAAGCCTTGGGCTATCTCAGACTTGAGCTTCGGCCCGGATACCAACAAGCGAGCGGCTTTCTCTGTCAGCGACTCTACCCTCGACTCTACCCCTGACTCTACCCCTGACTCTACCTTCACCCCCTGCTTTTGCCCGGTAATCCGACCAGCAGCCTTTGCCACCTTTCGGAAGGTGATGAGAAACCCGCCTGTCGATTCTCCGAAGGTAGGTTCCGGGAGTCCGGTGGCGGCGCACGCGTCCAACATGCGCTGGATGCCACTACCATACCGTTCGATGATCTCCAGATCGTAGAATACTTGGGCAATGAGTTTATTCCGAGGCTTCGAGGCGTGCGTGCGCCGGTACAGTTCTTCAAAAGTCACTCCGTAAGGGAGTAAGCCGGGACTCCAAATGCGAACATGATCGTCGAAGACTTTGATTTGGATGTCGGCGGTGTCACCATAATCCCGGTGGCAGATGGCGTTGACCACCGCTTCCCGCAAAGCTTCCAGCGGATAATCCCAAATTTGGTCGCGCTGAGGCTTGCCGGTAATCACAAAACGCACGTTGATATGTTTCTTTAGAAAATCCATAGTTTCGTCGATCTGATCAATGATTGAGCCTTCGATCAGGCGGTCGTCGGTGATGTCGGTTTCGGTGCGGAACCGCCCACAATGAACGGTGGCCTGTGTGAGCGGCGATTGCGAATGCTTGCCGAACAGAAGCACGGCAGCCCAGGTCGGCCGGCCATTCCGAACCAGTTCGAGTTTCTCAAGAACATCCCGGGGCCTGTCACCTCTGACGAAATTCCGCCGACCGACGTTTGTCGCCAGCATCATATAGCGGCGAACCCGGGCGAGGTCCAAGTCCTTGATCGCTCGGTCCGTTAGCGGACGGGCATCCC
>Ga0247841_10005725_pt1 | contig 19817 bp, 21 predicted proteins | sample LaCruzMarch2015__2_FD_192410 | JGI IMG/M metagenome (GOLD analysis project Ga0247841, IMG submission 192410) | Freshwater microbial communities from meromictic Lake La Cruz, Castile-La Mancha, Spain - LaCruzMarch2015_18m | ecosystem: Environmental > Aquatic > Freshwater > Lake | place: Spain... | reverse complement strand
ATGAACGCCGGGAAGACTCCAAGCCCGTCGCCAGGGCCTGTCACGCCCGGGATTCCGCTAGGCGGCTCTGCGAACGACGCGGGCTTTACCGAAGCCGGCTTAGGCTCTGTAGTCAAAGCGAACAACGATTTCGCGTTCACGTTTTATTCGGAGATAAAGGATAGCTCTGAAAATGTGTTCTTCTCACCGTACAGCATCTCGACAGCCCTCGCGATGACTTATGAAGGCGCAAGGGGGCAGACTGCCAGCGAGATGGCGGATGTCTTCGGCTTCCCTGAAGACGCCTCTGTGCGCAGGCCTGCTTATGCAAGGTTTTATAACATGCTGAACCCTGCTAACGCGCCTTACGTGCTAAGGACGGCGAACGCCCTCTGGGCACAGCAGGATTATCAGTTCTTGCCGGAGTATTTTGACGCCATTGGAGACTATTATATGGGCAAGGTCACGAACCTGGATTTCGTGACAAAAACAGAAGAGTCTCGAGTTACTATAAACACATGGGTCGAAGGCCAGACCAACGACAGGATTAAGGACCTCATACCGGTAGGGGTGTTAGACGCCTATACACGCCTGGTGCTTACGAACGCCATATACTTCAAAGGTAAGTGGGCACATGAGTTCAACCCCGAATACACTTATGACAGCACATGGTGGGACATGCCGCAGTACTCTGCGGTCGCCCCAAAGACAGCTGAGATGATGCACAAGAGCGATATAAAGTTCAATTATAGCGAGGACGACATTATGCAAGTGCTTGAGCTGCCCTACAAGGGCGATGAGCTCTCGATGCTTGTGCTCCTGCCAAAGCTGGAAAATGGCGGGGACCCAAAGGCTGCGCTAACGGCAGTGGAGTCATCACTAAGCTCGGAAAAGCTCTCTCAGTTAAGGGGCTCGCTCAGGAGCGTTAAGCTGCCTGTGACGCTCCCAAAGTTCAAGTTCGAGACAAAATCTATGTTGGCAGATACCCTTAAGAAAATGGGCATGCCTACTGCGTTTGTCTATCAAGATGCTGATTTCTCGGGCATGGACGGCTCGCGGGAGCTGTACATCGGTGAGGTGATACACCAGGCATTTGTCGAAGTGAATGAGGAAGGGACTGAGGCTGCTGCTGCGACTGCGGTTATAATGGTGGCAGGCTCTGCGATGCCCATGCAAGAGTTCACCGCAGACCACCCGTTCGTCTTCCTGATACAAGAGAGGTTGACAGGCGCCATACTGTTCATGGGCAGGGTCATGGACCCAACGGCTTCAAATTAGTGGTAAATACGAGAATAATTGAAGATGAAAACAAGAATCGCGCTGGTCGCGCTCTGCCTGGTCTTATTCAGCGTAAGCGTATACGCGGACGGGATGATAATACCCGAACCGATGCCACCGCACCCTAGGCCGGATTACCTCGAGGTGAAGTACCACCACGTGGACGTGACAATCGACAACCAGTTCACTGAGACCAATATAGACCAGGCGTTCTACAACCCAAATAGCTGGGATATTGAAGGGACTTACTTATTCCCGCTGCCAGAAGGCGCTTCGATACAGAAGTTCTCCATGTATGTGGATGGCGAGGAGCTGGGGGGGGAAATCCTCGACGCCGACGAAGCCCGCCAGATATACGAAGACCTTGTGAGGAAGATGATAGACCCGGGATTATTGGAATACGTTGACAGGAACACGTTCAAGGCAAGGGTCTACCCGATAGAGGCACATAGTGAGAAAAGAGTCAAGCTGGACTATTCCGAAGTCATCTCATGCGAGGGCGGGATCTGTGAGTACACCTACCCGCTGAATACGGAAAAATTCTCCTCAAAGGACCTTGAAAGCGTTGTGATAAACGTGGATTTAAAGTCAAATATCGCCATAAAGAACGTCTACTCGCCGAGCCATGAGATCGAAGTCAAAAGGCTAAGCGACTACGAAGTGCAGGTCAGCTATGAGGCTGAGGACATCAAGCCGGACACCGATTTCAAGCTGATATATACCTTGTCGGAAGATGACATAGGGATGAACCTGCTGGCTTACAAGGAAGGCAGCACTGGTTATTTCCTGCTGATGCTCGCCCCAAAGCTGGCCACAGATGACTCGCAGAAGGTGCCAAAGGATGTCGTTTTTGTCATGGACAAGTCTGGCTCTATGGCAGGCGAAAAGATAGAGCAGGCAAAGGAGGCCCTTAAGTTCTGTTTGAACAACCTGAACATGGGTGACCGCTTTGGCATAGTCACGTTCAGCACTGGCGTGGACACCTATAAAGAGGAGATGCAGTTGGTGGCCGGCGACAGCACGGTAATAAGCCAAGCTGTCGACTTTGCCACTAGCATCAAGGCGCTCGGCGGCACCGACATACACGGCGCACTCCTGGAGGCTATGGACATGCTGCCTTCAGATGACAGGACCAAGATAATAATATTTCTCACAGATGGTGAGCCTACAGTCGGCGTCACAGACATAAACCAAATAATAAGGGATGTCAGCGAGCAGAATACGAAAGACGCAAAATTATTTGTCTTTGGCATAGGCTATGATGTGAACACTCACCTATTAGACAAATTGTCTCTAGAAAACCACGGGGCTACAGAATATGTTGTTGAAGACGAGAACATCGAGACTAAAGTAAGCACATTCTATGAGAAGGTCGAGAACCCTGTCATGTCCGATATAACGATATCCCTAAACGGCGTCGATGCAAATGAGATGTACCCGAAGGACGTGCCCGACATCTTCAAGGGCACACAACTGCTGATATTCGGCCAGTATGATGGCAGCGGGTCGGCTGATATAACCCTTAGGGGGGACATATCCGGGGCGGAGAGCTCAGTCGGATACAATGTATACTTCCCGTCATCCGAAGCAGACAATGATTTCCTCCCGCGCTTATGGGCCACACGGAAGATAGGCTATTTGCTGGATGAGATACGCCTTGAAAGCGAGAACCAGGAACTGGTTGATGAGATAATAGTGTTGTCAAAGAAGTATGGCATAGCAACTCCGTATACTTCCTTCCTTATACTTGAAGATGAACCGGGGAATTATGCAGGCCAGAGGCTGGATGAGGCCTTTGCACCGACGGTAGGCATGGACGCAGTGGGTGCAAGCCAGAGTTTGAGTGGCTTTAAATCTGCAGGTTCCACGGGCAATGCACAACAGGAGATCACAGGACCGGGCGGAGAAACTACGACTATTAAGTACGTTGGCAGCAAGACATTTATAGAAAAAGACAGTGTGCTGACTGATACTGAATACATCGAGGGATCGGCCACGCAAAACCTCAAATATGGCAGCGAGGCGTACTTCACAGCCCTTGCAAGAAATCCGGGCTTGGGCCAGTATTTTGCAGTTGGCAAAGATGTTGTAGTCTGCGTGGATGCTATATGCATAAGAGTGATGGAGGATTACTCCGGCGCTGAGGATAACATTGGTACTTTGCCATTGGGGGCCGGAGAAGTCCAGGAATATTCGTGCCAAACAGACTCAGAGTGCGAACTGAGCTGCGCATGCACATGCGTCCCGCAAGGAAAAGATATCATATGCGAGACCGAGATGGACTGCCCTAATGAAGCAGGCATCACGGGCTGCAGCTGCGAGAGCGGCGTCTGCGCCCCTGTGACCGACCCGAACTGGGAACATCCTGCCGGACAAGGGGCTACACCAAACCAATTTTATGGAGCGGATGTGCTGCCCCTGCCAGAGAAAGAGCGGAACGAGGAACTCCTGATACTAGTAGGCCTGGGGGCAGCAATACTGATAGCAATAATCGGCCTCAGGATGTGGTACGCAAAATGGAGCTGCCACGAGAAGAACCGCAGCAGCGATGGCGAGAAGTGCCAAAAGGCTGGAGAAAAAGCTAAAAAAGAATAAAGATAGGAAAAAGGATAATGACTCCGAGCGTATAATAACCTATACTAAGTAAAAAAATAGGGGAAAATGACTCTAAAAATGGAAACTAGATATCTTATAATAGGCGCCCTGGCAGTTTTGCTCTTTTGCTCAGCTGCTGACGGGTATTTCTATATGTATGGCGACACTCAAGTCCTCCCTGGAGAAAAAGCGGGCATAGAAGTCTGCGGGGGTTGGGACTGGGACACATTGGAGAATGTGGATATTAGTGTTTATGAGCTGGATATAGGGTCTATCTATGAGTATCTGGCATCCGGTGGAGAGCCAGAACTCGATGATTTGGTCACATCTGATACACCTGTGTTCAAAAAGAGCATAAGGAACCTTAACGGGTGCGAGACACTGGAACTCCCGGTGCTTGAAAGGGGTTTCTACGCAGTCTATGGCGAGGGGAAGGAGGATAATTCCACCTTGCCCATCATAGTATCAAACTTAGGGCTCGTGACAAAGACGTCCGACACCGACATGCTGATATACTCAGTGAATGTCGAAACAGGAAAGCCTGTGGAGGGTGTCTCACTCAAAGTTTACCGTGACAAAAAGATCATAGAGAGCGGCACGACAGACAGTGATGGGATATACACTATTGAAGACCTAGAGGATTCAGTCGATATAATAGGGCAAAAGGGCGGCGACATCGCTATCCTAAGCCCATATTCATACGGCGGCTGGTGGGAAAACTATAAGATTTACACATACACTGACAGGCCTGTTTACAGGCCGGGGCAAGAGGTCTACTTCAAGACCGTCCTTTGGGGGATAGAAGATGGGGCGTATAAGATACCCCAAGGCATAGTAGGGGTGGAGATAAACGACCCGAAGGGCAACATGGTCTACGACGAGAACTTCACCATAAACGAGTTCGGGTCAGTCTCTGGCAAGTTCATGCTGGGTGACGAGCCGCCTTTGGGGTATTACTCATTGTATATAACAGCTAAAGACGGGTGGTCTGGGTACGGCAGCTTCCAGGTTGAGGAATACAAAAAGCCCGAATACCTGGTCTCTGTCACGCCTGGCAAGACTCAGTACATAAACGGTGATACGATTAGCGCAGAGATATCTGCTGATTACTACTTCGGGAGCCCGGTGACCGAAGCTGACGTGGAGTACACGATAAGGAAGTCTTATTGGTACCCGCCATGCAAAGGCTACTGGTGCTATTATGAAGATTTCAGCCCCAGCTACTCCCGCTATTATGGCGGCTACGGCGAGGTGGTGACCACAGGCACTGGAAAAACAGGCGCCGACGGGAAGCTCAAGATAAGCTTTGTGGCCGAGACAGATTATAACTCAGCGTTTGTGATAGAAGCTAAAGTAACCGACAAGAGCAGGAGGGAAGTTGAGGGAAGCGCTTCTGTCACAGTGGCTAGAGGAGAATTCGACTTCTTTGTCAATACGGACAGGTACTCCTATGGCAAGGGCGACAACGTCAAGATCTCGATAAAATCGCGGGACATTAACGAAAAGCCCGTGTCGGCATTCGGTAAAGTCACAATAGAGCAGCACACTTGGAACAGTGATTACTCAAAGGAGAAGGTCGTGACCGTTTATGAAGAGGATATTGAGACCAGCAGCGCGGGCGAAGCAGTGATAGACTTCGTCCCGGACGTCGCTGGAAGCTTCTACATAACTATAGAGGGCGAGGACTCGAGGGGGAATAATATAACCGAGCAAGGTTATTTCTATGTCAGGGACAGTGGCCCGAACTGGGACTACTGGGCAAGCCTTGAGATAATACTTGACCAAGAGTCTTACAAAGCGGGCGACAAGGCAAAGGTGACAATAAACTCACCCGTGTCAGATTTTGCAGTGCTCGTCACTGTAGAAGGCGACAGCGTGTATGAATACTTCGTAAGGGAATTCGAGGGTACCTCGGGCACATTGGAGATAGATGTCAAGGGGGAATACGCCCCGAATGTGAACGTCTATGCATTGGTGATCTCCAACATGACGCAGTATACCTCCAGCGAGAACCTTATAGTGCCGCCGGAGGACAAGTTCCTTGATGTCCAGATACTGAGCGACAAGGAAACCTATGCCCCGGGGGAAGAAGCTGTTTTCTCCATAGTAGTCAAAGACAGCGAGGGTAACCCCGTATCTGCGGAGCTCTCCCTTGGCATTGTAGACGAGTCTTTATATGCTATAGCTGAAGAAAGCACAGAGGAGATAGGAAAATTCTTCTATGGCCCAAGATGGAGCAGCGTCAGCACCCAGATGTCATGGAATTCTTATGGCGGGGTCCTGTACGATGTAGCTGAGGAAGCCGGGCAAACTGCAGCCACCGCTAGCCCTGGAGCGCCGTCAGTCGGCGCAGATGACAGGGATATGAAAGCAGAAGGCGCAGCGAATGGCGGCTTCGCAACAGCCGAGACCAGGAAGTACTTCCCAGACACTGCCTTCTGGCACGCACATGTCAAGACTGATGCTAACGGGCAAGCGACTGTGAGAGTGACAATGCCTGACACGCTCACCACATGGAGGGCGACGGCACGGGCTATTGACAAGACTTTCAGGGTCGGCCAGACTGCTGAAAAGACTATAACACGAAAGGACCTTTTGGTAAGGCTCGAGACGCCAAGGTTCCTGACGCAGAATGATGAACTGCTTATCTCAGCAGTCGTCCACAATTACCTCACAAACACTAAAGATGTGGTTGTAGAGCTTGAAGCTACTGGGGTGGATGTCACCGGAGAAAAGAGGCAGACTATCTCAATTGCGCCTGGCGGCGATGAAAGAGTGGACTGGCAGGTTTCGGCAAACACTTGCTGCGTTGCCAATTTCACCGTGCGCGCACTGACTGACGAAGAGAGCGACGCAATGGAGATCATCCTGCCGATACTCCCGCATGGAATAGAGGAACAGGACTCGTGGGCAGGCTCGCTAAGCGGCTCAGACACGCGAGCGAAGCTGAATATCATAGTGCCCGAAGACAGTGTCTACGGCGCGACTGAGCTGAGCTTGATGCTCTCCCCGTCTATTGCCTCGACAGCCTTTGATGCACTTGAGTACCTTGCAGATTATCCGTACGGCTGCGTCGAGCAGACCATGAGCGCGTTCCTGCCGGATGTGTATGTAGCGCAGGTGCTCAGGGACTTGGATATAAACAACGACAAGCTGGAAGCTGAGCTGCCTGAGATGGTAAGCGATGGGCTGCAGAAGCTTTACAAGATGCAGCACTCAGACGGCGGCTGGGGTTGGTGGGAAAACGATGACACTCACCCATACATGACGGCATATGTAGTCTACGGGCTGACCCAGGCAAAGAAGGCAGGGTTCAGTGTGGACAGCAATGTGCTTGAACGAGGGTTAAACTCGCTAAAAGACCAGTATTCAGGAACAGTCTCCGGCACTGACTTTGGGGGGAGTGACAGCGGAGGCAATGCCAGTGCCAACACAAAGGCATACATGGCTTATGCCTTATCGTTCCACGAAGAGCCAAAGTCTTATCCGAAGGACAGTGACCTGAATGACTATGGAAGGGCGCTTGTAGCGTTGGCTAAGCTGAACAGGGGTGGGGATACAGGGTTCCCGTCCAACCTGAAGTCAAGCGCCATATGTGATGAGATGGTATGCCACTGGACTGCAAACACCTTCCATTACTCATGGGACAACAACGACGTCGAGACCACTGCTATGGTCCTGATGGCGCTAGTGAAGACAGAACCCGACAACAGCATGGTCGAAAGGGCTGTCAGATGGCTCGTGTCAAAGAGAGAGGGCAGGAGATGGGAGTCAACAAAAGACACCGCGACAGCAGTCTTTGCCCTGGCTGAATACCTCAAGGTCTCAAGAGAGCTCTCGCCCAATTTTGTAGCAAAGATTTATCTGAACGGTGAGCTTGTTGAAAGCGTCAAGAAGGACGACGCGTTTGACATGGACAATGAGGTGAAACTGACCCCAACGACTGGGCAGAACGAATTAGAAATAGTCAGGGAGGGTGAGGGCAAGCTCTATTATTCGGCCTTCCTCCGGTATTTCAAGGAGGAAGAGGACATAAAAGCCAAGAGCTCGGGCATAACCGTGAAGAGGGTTTATGACAACACCATGGTGAAGAGCGGGGAATACATACGGGTGAACTTGACCATAGACGTGCCAAGCGACCTTGAGTATATAATACTCGAGGACCCGATACCAGCCGGCTGCGAAGTCGTGGACGAACCACAGGCAACGCCGTATTACTACTGGGACTACTACTGGCCATACTGGTACAGCCAGAGGGAAGTAAGGGACGAGAAGGTCGTGTACTTCATGACCTACCTCCGCCCAGGAAAGAACGAAGTCAGCTACACCCTGCGCGCCGAGGTGCCGGGCTCCTACCATGTGATGCCAGCCACAGCATGGAACATGTACGACGACAGCATCAGGGGGCACTCGGATGAGGAACGCGTCGACATCAGCGACAAGCTTATCGTCAGGATAGGCAATGTCGTCGTGGGCGATGACTCGATAGATTTCACCGTGGACGCGCTGAAGCTCGCAGAGGGCGACCTTTCCGGCGAGATAGTGATACAGGTGAGGGACGTGAATGACATCGTGCTTAGGGAAACTACAGAGTATGTGAGCATACGGGAGTCTGAGTACAGCCAAAGGGTCTCTATGGCCCTTTCGCTGGCGGACGGCATCTACGTGATATCATATACGCTGACGACCTCAGACAACGATGTCATATCCGGCAGCAAGAGGATACAAGTCGGGGAAGTGCCTGGGGATACAGGGCCCTCGACCACACCGGATGTCTCGGGAGACAAAGGCAGAAGCGACGGGACGCTACTGACATTGCTTGCAGCACTTGTGATACTCGTAGCGGCTTTCCTGGCACTGAAGTTTTTCACCAAGGCTGGGAAGGGAAAGAAAGAGAAGAAGGCTGGGAGCCAAAAGAAGAAACAACTTGATATGAGTTAATGCGAGTCTACATGGGTTATGGGGCGCTAAGGGCCTCAATTATCATCTTGAGCGCCCCGCCCTCCTTTATATTCTCTATAAGCTTTCTATCCAGATCTATGGCAGCCTTATCCGCACGCACGCAAAGGGTCCTGCCGCAGGCGTAATCGCTCTTGCGGATAATGAGTGACTTGGGATCATCAAGGGTAAGCCTCGGGTCGCCGCGCGCCATAAGTGAGTCCTTAATCCCGCCACATTCAAATGTCACACGTACTTTTTTGCCACGCCTAAGGAAGTCCTTAAGCCCTACAGGAAGGTCCTTGAGAGACTTATCAGCCCTTATGCCGATTATGCAGTCGCCTGTGGTGTTAAGGAAGCCCTCACAGGTTATCTCTATTGTGCTCTTGTGTGTGGCTGAGACGTTCGGGTGGCCGTGCGATAGTATGCAAAACTCCATATTCCTTAGAGGTTGAACGAATAGAGGTTGAACACTTAGATGTTGAACGAATAGGTGTAATTGCCATAGGAACTGACCTTGGCAGTTGGGGGAGCCCCACAATCTATTGTTATCTTTAGAGGTATCTGTTGGATGAAATCATCCATATTTGACGCAAACCCATCACACGTGCCGGAAGATGGAGAATAATAAGCCACTTTGTAAGCCTCGAGATAATGCGCAGCCCTAGCAGCCTTCATCATAGAAAGAGACTCGTACGCCGACTCCTGGTCGATAGAAGCTGACTTAATGTTGGTAACTGCCATGAGCAGGACTGGGACGAACAGCAGGAACACAACCAGACTGAACGCATAACCTTTGTTTTTCATTTTATCTGCCCACTTTGACGATGAGTAATGACGCATCGGCGGTATAATCAATCAAACTAGGATCTGCCGCAACGGGGTATAGCAGCCGTACCGCAGTAGCCACGGTCCCAGCCTGGCTGATATCCCCTGCTGATATCAAAACAGTTGGACTACCAGACTCTTCTATAGTGACATTTATTGCGACAAAATAAGTCTGTGATAGGTTACCTATGCTTTGTCCAAGCTCGCTCAATATAGAGCTGTTTATGTCGTTCCTCCAGTTCACGTTGTCCGAATAGATGCCGCCGGAGGGTATCATATTGATGCCTATTGAGTCTGCAAGGTCCTCGGCCATGACATTCAGGTTGTAGAGCTCAAGCGTATCTGAGGGCTGCGTACCCATCATGAGCAGGGTCAATATGCCGACTGCTACGAACGCTATCGTGTAAGCCTGCATGCCGTCCAACAATGCTACAAGACCCTTTCGTTTCATATTTGAATCATCTACTGTTTGTCAAAGACCGTGAAAGTGACTGAGGCTATCTTCCCGCGGTCAAGGGTATCACCGTCATAAGCGGGCATGAACCGGACTACCGAAGCGGAGGTGGCGTTCACAAGCCACCATGCGGCTTGGTTACATTGCGGGTAATGGTCGCATATCTCTTGTCCAGCAAGATTGCTCTGGCAAAGATATGTGTTAATTTGCCTATCCCTCACAACGACGCTATATGCAAAATCGTCCCGGGCGTCGGCAAAATCGTCTACAACAGTTTTAAGGACCTGACATGTGTCATTTCGTAGATATGGTGTATAACTGCCATCGACTCCTGTCCAGCTTGCCAAGTAATTTGACATGACATAGTCTGACATCTCTCTGGCAATGCCCTCCAGCTCGCTGCTCTTGGCAAGAGTCCTCGCATCCTCCTCAGCCAGGTACATATACTGCAGACTCGCCCCGACTATCATCACTATCGGCAAAAGGGCGAAGAGCACATCTATAGAAAAGACCTGCCCTTTGTTCCTGCGATCGGATGTTATTGTCATGGCGTCAAGTCGGAATCAGTGTAAAGGCTTGGTGAACACCTGAATATCCCAATCTCAACAGGATCAAGCCTGTGTAAGAATTGGTCTTTTAAATAATCTATTTCTGGTTGGTCAGTACAATACTCCGAAACCACATAAAGGTCGACTGAAAGTGGAGAAAGCACCTTGTTCTGGTCTATCCTGATAAGATGGGTTGTAATTCCGTTCAGAGACAGCTCGAGCGCAAGCCCCTGTGAGGCCGCCCGGGAGTCTGCCATGGCCTCTATGCTATAATTAAACGCCAGTGTCTGGGCAACTATGTTTGAGACAGCTACAGCTATCAGAAGGACCACAAAGCCTGTCTCAAGCGCCGATTGCCCTTTTTGGTTCATGTTTCGTATATATAAATGTGGTTCGTAAATGTGATTCCCTTAGGTTACATAACAGCTACCGCAAGATAAATCATCGCCGGAAAGGCTGCATCCCTGCAGATTCAGGGTTTGACCTCCTTCCAACCCCCATGCCGGCAACATGCCAGTAATACAATTGATGGAATATCCAAGCGTTCGCACAGCTACTATCAAATCTGGCCCCGGCGGTCTGCTTGTTTCCATGAATGACAGCTCGCAGTTCGAACCACAATCGATTGCGAGGGTATAATTCAGCTCGTATTTGTTCCCCCCTGCGTCGGCAAAGGCATACTCGTCCAGCATCTTTAATGAGTATGACGAGTTACTGCCGCCAGTGAGCAGCACGGAGTTATGGAAAGAGTTTAAGTTGTCGGCGGCATAATCGGCTAGCGCATTCAACGCCTCGAGCCTTCTGTTTGTGACTATAGAACCCGAAAGCTCTTCAGAGTAGTCATACATGGACATTGTGACCGTAAGGACTAGCAATATCGCAAACGCCAGGTCCAGCGATATCTGCGCAGTCCGGGAGTCATATAGCTTTTTCATGGTGTCAATACCCAGTCACTGGGCAACGAGTAATATAATCTGTCACGTATGGATACAGTCGGGTTAGCTGAATACTCTTGTTCTGCGTAAACATTCATGTTGAACCCGGCTTCCTCACAGAGCATTATCGGCTTCACTGCCCCGGAGTCCGTAAACAATAGCCTTGTGGAAGGGCCTCTCATTTCAAATGCATCCTTTTTCCTGTCGCATAACAAGAAATATCCATCGCGTATCTTAAAGTCCAAAGGTTTGGTTAGGGTGACATAATACATTGAGGTGTTAAAAGAACCGCCTGAGGTATTCCAAAGGGGCATGCCATCACCGCCCACTCGGTAAATAGGCAGGTCGCCATAAGTGAGGTCTGGAGGGTTCGAATATAACAGAACTGTCAGGTTTATGTGAGGGCCTGTGTGTGTTGTGCCGTTGAGTATAAAACTGCCGTCTCCCGCGCGCATATCCGCGGTGTTGAAGGGTATATGCACAGTGAAATCGTGCCTGGCGCCTATGCCTGAGCTTCCTGCGATCGTGACAGCTGAAGAGAGCTCATTCAGGGTCTCCATGCCAAGGAGTACGCCATTAGTGTCTATGCTCTGCTCAGTCGACTGGTATAGTGGGCCGCCCAGCCAAAGCGTCATAAGTACTAGAAGTGTGAAGAACAGCACAAACCCTGCTTCTATCGAGAGCTGCCCTTTCCGCGATAAATGAGCCATTATCACTGTGTACACACCTCCTTGCACAAGCTTCCGGGATCCATTTCGTAAGCAGCTATTTTTACCTTGTGCCCGGCAGCATCCCATCCGCCGTCCTCAAAGCATATGCATGCGGAATAGGACCCAGTGTCCAAATCTGACAGGTTGCATGAGCCGATCTTATAATTCAAACCATCAGATGAATAGGTCTTCGTCTCCTGCGGGATGTTCGCCACGAGCCCAAGGACGCCAGTTTGATTAAGTTTTGTCTGGTTTGAGATATTGAAGGCCAGGCTTACTGAATTGCCGCCACTCTGGCAGTAAAACCCGTCAAAATCCCCGATTATCTGTATCTCAAGGTAATCCCGCGCGTCTGACCCACTAAGGGCGACAAGGTTTGCTTTTTGCACTATCGAGTCGACCGTCTTTGACGCAAGGGCTGAGACGCCGACGCTCCTCGTAGCGGCATTTGATATGTCAGCCATTGGATTTGACACGAAAAGGAAGATAGTGACTACCATAACCAGCATTACAACGAGCTCTAGGGTTATCTGGCCTCGTCTATCCATTCCATTAATTAATGGGGCAACTATAAAAAAGATGCAGCTATGATTAATAAGGAAAGCCCCAAAACCAGCAAAGAATCCTTCAGGACCACAAAGAATGCCCTGCTCCGCCACTCGTGGCGCACGATAGCGAATGAGAGCAAGGCACCGGATAGCCCTGTTAAGAAGAAACCGATAAGCTGGGGCAAATATATGTGGATTATCGCACCGCCAAGTGCCAGCTCTACGACAAAGGATGACAGCTCCCATGCGATTATAAGTATGACGCCTGCGCCCAACGATAAGGATAGTACAAAGCATATGAGCATTAGGGAGAAGATTGTCCATGCATCCCTCTGGGAAGCCGCGTTCTGTGACTGAAGAGAAAAAACGGCCTCTTTGCACGGCAGGCTAGTAGCACATACACCCCCATATTCAGGGTCGGAGGGGAGAACATAATACCAAAAGGAAAACGCCAGGAAGATGCCAACCGCGATAACAAAGACTTTGAGGAAAAGCGAGTCATATCGCTGAATAAAATTGTTTGCGGGGCCGTGTGCAACCACCATCTCTTCGCTCTCCAGTAGGCTGTAGAAATGCGGGGTCAATGCAACTACTAGGAATGATATTGCTAAGATGGATGCCTGGGTGGGAAAGATGTAGTAGGCAAAGAATATCGAGAATGTGGCAGCCACAAAGGTGATAACCAGCCATTCAAAGCTGTTCCGGAGCGTCATTAGGTCGGCCATGGGCCCCTAAGTCAGTATCCAATCGATGACTTCGACACGCGTATTGTCTATCAGGCTTCCAAGGCCTGTCCCGACGACTTGTATATAACCGGTCATCGCAAGGACAAGGACCAGCAGCACGAGGACTACGGATACCATAAGCATATACTCCAAAGCGGTCTGCCCTCTGCGTTTCATCATTGCTCCCTTAAGTGGTAATAGCTTCTCGAAGGCTGTTAACAGCTTCTTGTGGACTGTTAAAAGCTTCTCTTGAATTGTAATAGATTATGTGATTCTTTATAAAAACACCGCCGCACATTCGTGCGGCGAGCTTTTACCTAATTTCCCTAAACATTATCATACGGTAAAAACAGCTAGGGCACCATACACCTATTGAGGGTGGTATTGCACGTACCGGATGACCCGCCGCATTCCGGCACCTGGCACTGGGCGTTGACAGTGCAGTGCGTCAGCCCGCACCGCACATTGACTGTTTCGTTATTGGCAGCATTGTTTAGGGCATCTGAATTGGCAAACAGCCAATAGAGGACTATCAGTATGATGACCACTGCGGCGACTACTATAAGCACGTATTCAAGCGAGGTCTGGCCCTTTTGTGTTTTGCGGTCCATCTTAGTTAGGGAATACACTGGTGTGTTCCGGTGTTGCATGTGGCAGAAGGCCCACAGTAGCCATTGTTTGGACAGACTACAGTACCACCACAAGTCTGAGCCGCACATCTGACATCATCAGTCAGTATCGGGTCGCAGGTCCTGTCAAAGCCGCATTTGGAAGTGGCTTCGCACGGGCCGACACCATCGCACTCTGAGTTATCAGTGCAGGGCGTAAGCTCGCAAAGGGCGTCATTCTTGACCTCGGCCCCGCGATCCCTGTAGTCCACTGTAGTGCCCTGCATCCAGATAAAAACCAACAGGACCACGACTAGGGCTACGATCAATATCAGAAGGTACTCAATCGAGGTCTGGGCTTTGCGGTCCATTTATATGGGCGGCTCACAGGTACCGTCCTGGCCGCATGTGGCGCCGGATGATGGGCAAGGGGCTGAATCACAATCGGTAGGGTCGTCGCAATCTGTGATGTCGCAAAGCATGTAGTTGACCTTATTTGCAGTGGCGTTCTGGACCTGTGTGTTCGACGACTGCATCCATATCATTATCACGAGTATGGTGGATATCGCGATGACCACTATAAGTAAGTATTCGATGGCTGTCTGGCCTTTTGAGTCCATGTTGGGATGAACGTGAATGAAGGGGTATAAGGTGATGAAAAGAAAATAAAAAAAAGAAAACAAAGGAGGCCTGAGGCCTCCAATTTAGTTTATTTAGGGTACGCAGTGGCCTGGAACGGGGTTACCTGCAACTGATGAGTTACCCTGACAGCTTCCACCAGATGCACCACATGCCGGAACTTTGGCAGAACTACAATTGGCATTATTAGTGCACGTAGCTGACCTGCACATCGCCTCATTGACGGTTCCTGAGCCCTGCTGTATAGCAGTGCCGCTGGTGCTCTGCATCCATATCATTACCGCTACTACAACTACTATCGCTACGACCACTATGAGTAAGTACTCAAGAGCAGTCTGTCCTTTTGTTCCGAATATTGGGTTCATTTTGGTTTTGCAAAACCTTTACGGGTTTTAACTGCTTTAATTATTAACGTGTATATAAAAAGCTTTCCGCGGGGCTTTTTTATCAAAGTTTCTGCTAAGTAGGGTATGGCAAGGGAGTACAACGTTATAATCGAGGAAGGGAGTGATGGGTATCTTATTTCTGAGGTCCTGGGGCTGCCCGGCTGCCATACCCAAGCTAAGACGCATGATGAGCTCATGAAAAGGACAAAGGAGGCTATAGAGCTTTTCCAGGAGAGCGTCCCAAAGGTCCATATAACCCCCAGCTTATAGGGTTCCAACTGATTTTTATCCATAATGCCTATAATATGCATAAGGTGAATATTATGGGCAACTTATACGTTTCGAAGGTGACCTCGGCCGGGCAGATATCCCTGCCGAAGGAGATACGGGCTATGTTCGGGCTCTCCAGCGGGGAATATGTATCCCTTGAGCCCAAGGAGAATACCTTAGTCCTGCAGAAGATCAACGGGGCATCGGATCCTCTTGAGCACTTTAGGCAGGAAGCTGCCAGAAAGGGAATCACAAGAGCGCAAGTGGCACGCGCGATAAAAAGCGTCAGAGCCGAGCTTGTGAAAGAAAGATATGGGATAGAATGAGATTCTTCATTGACTCCAATATAATAATCTCCGCAGTCCTATGGAAAGGGAATGAGGAAAGGCTGATGGATGCAGGGCGGCGCGGCTTAATAGTGGCGGTATCCTCTGATTATGTCCTTGACGAGACTGCTAGAGTCTTAGTCAGCAAGTTTGGTTTTGATAGGGGCAAAGTACTGGAGCTCATGGAGTATGTGATAGGGTGTTTCGTTGAGATCGTCCATGCGGATGACGCAGAGGTCCATAAAGCTGAAAGGCTTCTTAGAGACAAAAGAGATGCGGCTGTGCTGGCTGCGGCTCTCAAATCAAGTTCAATCTTGGTCACCGGTGACAAGCGCCTGGCTGAAGACGCAAAAGGGGTCATTAAGGTAATGTCCGCCGGGCAGGTGATTGAAAAGGAGAGCTTACTATGATAACAATCCCCGCGGTGGACATACTCGGAGGCAAAGTCGCACAGCTGACACAGGGGAAACCAGGCACCGAGAAGTTCTACGGCGACCCTGTCGAGGTCTCAAAGGGCTGGCAAAAGAAGGGCGCAAAAGTCCTGCATGTCATTGACTTAGATGCTGCTTTTGGCAAAGGGGATAACTTAGATAAAGTCCTCAGTATACGGTCTTCTGTCTCCATTCCGATACAGCTCGGCGGAGGCATACGGACTCAAGAAAGAGCCAGAGAGATACTAAAGGCAGGCATAGACCGCGTCATAATAGGGACTATGGCTGTGAAGGACCCGGACGCTGTCAAGAAGCTCAGTAAAGAATTTGGCAAAGACAGGATAATGATAGCTGTCGATGCTGTCGGGGGCAATGTGGTGATAAAGGGATGGACTGAGAGTACGAGAATCAAGACTGTAGACCTTATCAACAAGCGTAAGGATGATGTGTTCGGCTTCCTTGTAACCGATGTGGATAAAGAAGGTCTTATGAGTGGCATAGACGCTGAAGAGTTCAGAGCTTTACAAAAAACTGGCGCCAGGATATGCGCATCCGGCGGGATAACCACTCAAGAGGATATCAAGACCCTTGAGAAAATAGGCGTGTGGGGATGCGTGGTCGGGAAGGCGCTGTATGAGGGTAAGGTCAGTCTCCGGTCTTGAGTCTTGAGTCTTGTGTGGTTGAGCTCCTATACTTAATCCGCATTGAGGGATATCCGCGTCTAGGTTCTTTTTAAACGTTCTTCTGATAGTGGTATAATGGAGTTCACAGTCCTTTTGGAAAAGTCTGAAGATGGGTATTATGTAGCTACAATCCCAGGGTTGCCCGGCGTATGTGTAACCCAAGGGAAGACCAGGCAGGAAGCCTTGAAAAATATGAAGGAAGCATTAGAATTGCATATTGAAGGTCTCAAAGAAGAAGGCATTTTGATAAAGTCCCCAGAACCGCCGAAGCTTGAAAGAATAGCTATACCGGCATGAGAGAGATACCCGTTGTTTCTGGAAAAGATGTAATTAAGGCCCTTGGCAAGATGGGCTACGAATTTGCAAGGCAGCGAGGCTCACATGTCAGATTGCGCCATGCAAACAGGCCGCCCGCGACAGTGCCTGCCAAGGGTGAACTGAGCATTAAGACAGTCCACAGCATAATAAAGCAGGCTGGTTTGACTATTGAGGAATTTTTGAGACTGTTAGACTAAGTCTATTAATTATTAAAGAAGATTAATTATTAAAGAAAGTCTGCTGACTGCACTTAGCCTATTCCACAGACAAGAACCCCTCAAAGGAATTATTCACACAGCAGTCCCATTTCTTCTGCTTTATGAACGCGTTGCCTGCCGGGATGTATTCTTCTCCACTGGTCAAGGCGAACTTATACGTGTAGAACTCCTCGTCGGCATCGTCGCTGACTTCAAAGCATAACTGGTTCGCCTTGCCGCCTATCAGGTAGACCTCCTCGACTGGGGCGTCACAAAGGCCCTTTAGGTCTGCGGGCAGCTGCGGGCAGTCACCGACTGTGAATGACTCGACTTCTACCTTGCAGGTGCACGTCCTCGGGGCAACCACTTCAAAGCAGAACTTGTCGCCTGGCTCTACCGTCATTATCTCCGGGAAGACAGTTTCAGTTATCGGGCCTGCGTGGTAAACGTCATTGTAAATGGCCTCGACTACAGGATTCCTGATAAAAACAAACTGCGGCTGTATCCACGCACCGGTGTTATCCTTATAGAGTATCATGAACTGGAAGTCGTTAGTCCTGGCAACGAAGACGTCTGTCGCCGGGACATACCGCCTTAGCATGGACACTGCAAGATGCATCTTGTAGGTCTCACACGAGGCAAGGTCCTCAAGGCACGTCCATTCACACACCCAACTGCTTTCAGACTCCCTGACGGCAGTGTTTATAATACAATCCCTGTCAACAGCTCCGTCTGCATCATCGGTATCACACGTCTCTTCAATCTTGGCTATAAGAGTCCTAACACTTCTATCAGAATAGGTTATTCCCTCAGCATCGAAGATGTCAAGAGCCTCATTCGGCTCAAGGCACCCAAGGTAGCTTAATGTTCCAATAGGGATATCAAGCTCACAGCCTTCTTCAACAGGTTCCGCTATTTCAACTACCTCTGGCACAACAGGCGCGGGCTCAGTTTCGTATATCGGCGGCGGCTTGACCTTGGGGGTATGATCTGTCTCAGGCTCCCCTGCAAGAGTTGGCGTCTGGCCAATGGTGAGAACGACTATAAGCGCGAGGATGACCATTGCTGCGATTACCGCTGCAAAAAGAGTCACGCGCCTCTTCAGATACATGCTCTCCAAGACCTCTGGGGATTTTTTAGAAAGAGAAGGTTCGTCCATAAGCCACCCGAAGGATATAATAAGAATAGGTATAAAAATAGATGTTTTTTTGTACAGCCCGTCAAAAATAGCATGGCAAGATTGCAACCGGCTTTGACACGCAGACGCCCTGGCATAAGGCCGCAAGGCAAAACCCTCCAGCAGGGACGCCCATTTCAGGTATACGGAAGAGCACAAGCCAGCAAAAGGAATGCTCCCAGGACAGTCGGCTTGAAACCCAACGCTATGCGCTTTAACCTCGGCATGAAAAACGAACGCGTTGCCCCACGTGAGCCAACTGCGGGAGTAGTGCTAGACCCACGTATAGTCGCAATGAGGCAAAGGGCATTCCTTTCAATGCACCGGGCTATGGTCCATGACGGGGTAGGCTCAGGCTTCAAAAGGCTGATCAGGGTTGCTGGTGGGTATGCTCCAGTAGCTCCTGCACGCGTTCAAATTGCTCGCAGAAGACCGCAGCCATTAAGAGGGTATAGGAGATAATTTGTATAGATTTATAATTAAGTTATAATTAGGTTATAAGTAATAGATGCATATGGACCCAAGGGCTTTCAACCAGATGGCAGACGACCTGGACTCGAAGATAAATGTTGTCGGCGAGTTCATAGAACATGCCTACTCTGACGGCATCAGCGGCTCGGAAGCGCTTGTGATGAAGAGCCACATAGAGAGGGATTTCAGCTCGTCCCAAAGAAAGGATTTCAAGGAAAAGATAGATTCTTTGTACCACAAGGGCAAAGTAACCGCCGGGCAGAGAGAGCGGATGAACTTCCTTTTGGACAAGGCGTCTTTCATGACAGACTTGCACTTCAATCGCCTCACAAAAATAGTTCCTGCAAAAGAGGCTGTGTCGAAGCCAAACGTCCGCATGGACCTCAAGGGCGAGCCGCCAGTAAGCGGGCATGAGCATCTTTTTGAATGGCTCGGTGCAGGCGGGCGCAAGTCCAACTTCATGAACCGCTTCTCTGGTGTGCTCGGCGACAAGAGCAACAAGCACTGGAAGGAGATGAAAGAGGCTTTTGAAAAGAGGATGGAGGAAGAAAAGGAGAAGCGCGAGAGGTATGGGGGGTTCTAAAGGTCTCCTGTCTGGGGTCTTCGGTTTTGAGTCGTATTCTATATGCTTATTTGATGCTGCAGGTGTCAACAACCACCGGTCTCCGTTCGCTTCGCTCACTCAGACCGGTGGCATGGTAGCATAGCTCAATAACGCCTGCTGGCCCGGGTTTCGCTTGACCTCGCGCGAAAAGCCTTGCATCTTGACGTAG
>Ga0247841_10005724_pt1 | contig 19819 bp, 13 predicted proteins | sample LaCruzMarch2015__2_FD_192410 | JGI IMG/M metagenome (GOLD analysis project Ga0247841, IMG submission 192410) | Freshwater microbial communities from meromictic Lake La Cruz, Castile-La Mancha, Spain - LaCruzMarch2015_18m | ecosystem: Environmental > Aquatic > Freshwater > Lake | place: Spain... | reverse complement strand
ATTTGTTTTAGAACTTTCAAAGATTGAATACAAATAATTAGTTTTATTGTTAAAGAATTCACTTTCTTTAAGTGTAGTTTTATCAATTGATAAAAATTGATCATAAATATTTTTGTTCATTCCTCCAAACCATAAAAAGATTGAAAAAGCTGTAATAAAAATTAAAACTATTGAATCATTATGAAAAATCACTTTTTTTAATTCATCTTTTTCTTTAATAGCATGTATTATCATTAATGGTATAAGTAAAATAAGTGCGATATTTGAAATTATTATACAAATACCTGCTCCCGGCCAATGCATTATTTTGAAAATAAACCCCATAGGTATTATAATCATTAAAATTAAAACCCAGAAATTTAAAAATTTATGTAACCCAGTACCAGTAATTTTATTTTTTTGTGCAAACAGCAATGGTGCATAACCCAAAGCAAAAATACATGAACCAAGAAACATCATTATACCTGAACCCGGCCAATGTTCTATTTTAAAAATCATACCAACAAAAACCAGAAATACACTAATATACCCTAAACTTAATGTCAATTTTTTCATTTTAAAATATCTTTAATTTTTGTTTACTCTTTTTATAGGATTTTCAACTTACTCCCTCTTTGTATTCAAAGTTTCATTTATCAATGTGCAATATACAAATTAAATTGATTAACTAAAATTCATGAGCAACGATATATAAATGTTGAAAAACAAATTATTCACTAAAGTAATCTAATTTAAAATTAAATTTTTAATCTACTTCCCGCCAAACTCCATTAAATAAGCTTTAATAAAACCATCTAATTTACCATCTAATACAGATAAAGCATCTGATACTTCATAATTTGTTCTATTGTCTTTTACTAATTTATAAGGATGTAAAGTGTAACTTCTTATTTGAGACCCCCACTCAATTTTTTTCTTTTTTCCTTCTATTTCCTGCTGAATTTCGAATTTTTTACGTAACTCAAGCTCATACAACTGGGATTTAAGAATACGAAGTGCATTTTCTTTATTTTGTAGTTGAGACCTGCTTTCCTGATTTTCAATAACAATTCCTGTAGGTGCATGATGTAACCTGACTGCCGTTTCAACTTTATTTACATTTTGACCTCCGGCACCTCCGGAACGATAAGTGTCCCAAGTTATATCAGATGGATTTACAATAATGTCAATAGTATCGTCAATCAACGGGGAGACAAAGACTGATGCAAAAGTTGTTTGACGTTTATTATTGGCATTAAACGGGGATAATCTTACTAAACGATGAACGCCACTTTCACTTTTAAGATAACCATAAGCATATTCCCCATCTATTTCTAACGTTACAGATTTAATTCCAACAATTTCTCCTGGCTGAAAATCAATTTCTTTTATTTTATAATTATTTAATTCTCCCCATCGAATATACATTCGCATTAACATGTTTGCCCAATCAAGGCTTTCGGTTCCGCCTGCACCAGAGTTAATTTTTAATATTGCTCCGAATTTATCTTCTTCTTTACGGAGCATATTTTTTAATTCAAGGTTTTCAATATATTTTAAAGTAATATTAAATTGTTCATCTAAATCTTTTTCTGTTGCAGAACTATCTTTGAAAAACTCATAGATTATAGATAAATCTTCAATACTTGAATTTACAATATTAAAAGCATCTGTCCATGATTTTATATCTGCAATATTTTTTAAGATTTTTTCAGCTTCTTTGGGGTTATTCCAAAAATCAGGATTTCTTGTTTTAAGTTCTTCTTCTTCAATTTTAATTATTTTGCTTTCAATGTCAAAGAAACCTCCTCAACACATTTCTGCGTTCAGACAGATTATTAATTTGTTCAAATGTTATCATAAACTTACCAACTTACTCTCTGTTTATTTATCAATAATTTCATTAAATTAACATTGACAACTAAACTAATAATTTACTTCTTTAATTTTATTTCCATTTTCAATATAAACCACTTTTATAACCTTTCCATTACTATCCCAGAACATCCATTTACCATTCGGTTTCCCAAATTTATAAGAAGATACAAAGTCTCTTTTACCATCTTCTTTCCATATAGTAAATTTACCATTACTTAGACCATTTTTAAAAGTCCCTTCACTCCATTTATTTCCATTCTTATACCAATAAGTCCATTTTCCTTCTTTTAGGTTATTTTTTAAACATCCTTCAACTTTCTTTATATTACCCTCATAATACTCAGTTTCTTTAATAAATACTTTCTGTTTTAAATTATTAACTATATAGTATTTTACTAAACGAGGGCTGCCATCTGGGTATTTGCTTACAATTTCTTTTTGAGCTTCCCGATTACAAGAAAATAATAATGCTGAAAATAAAATTATCGTAAATATTCTTAACAAGTACATTGTAAATATCAATAAAATTTAAAGTACAAACTTATATGAATTTTTATTATATTTATAAAAAAATCCCTTACTATATAAGAAAGGGATTTTATAAAATAATTATTTTTAATAAAATTAAAACTCCCACAAATCATGTTCAATTTTAAACATAAAATCTTTTATTTTTTCTGCTTCCAACTGTGCATCAAGCCCATATCGATATTCAGCAATTTGTCGGTTATCATAAACATTTGTTTCCTGAATTATAAAGCTTGAAAATTTTCTTTTATAAAATATATCATCAAATGTTCTTCTTTCTGCATCATTATTAACGTTAAAAACTTCATGATTTGCTAGAACCGGTCTTAATGCAGGGAAATATACCCAAAACAATAATTTCATTCCAAGTTGTTCATCTTCCTCTTCATTGCCTCCTGTATTTGTAGTTGCATTTGAAACAGCTTTATCTTTATAAACACGTATTGGGCATAATCCAATAATTCTCACTTCCATTTTTGCTCGTTGTTTATCAAAGTACCATTCTTCTTTCATAATATATCGTAAAACTTCAGAAGTATGCATTTCACCATGAATTATAGTAGTATCCCAAACTCCGGTAACTACATTCTCAATTGCCTTTTTTTCATCTTTAACATCAAATTTTAAATAAAGCTCTTGTTTTAATTTAGCTGTATCAGCTAAACCATTTGGATTTATTGGGTTTAAAAATTCACTTATTACGACTTTATCATTTGGAGCTGCTACATATAATACAAGATGTGCATCTGCTTCTTTTTCATTCAAATCATATCCTTTCTCAGCTGCAGCCAATATTAAATCAATTAAACTATATCGATAATCAACTTGTTTTGTTGGAAAATATAGAGGAAAATTTTGTTTTTCTCTTAAATCAAGCATTCTCCATATTTTTTTTGACCACATTACATCTGCTTCACGCAAATAATTGTATGCAATTGGTTTTCTTGAATCTACATGTTCCTTGACATAAACACCGTCAAGTACATTTTGTGCTTTAACTAAATTAAAACTTAAAAGAAAAAAGAAAATACCAGTTATTAAAAGAAATAATTTTTTCATATAATTTAATATAAAATATTAATTATTCTATTTTAAAACTAATTGAAGACAAGTCTCTTGTTCCACCAAGACCTTTTGCTTTAATATCAGTAAAATTAATTCTTTGACCTCTGCTTAATCCTCTGATTAAATTTATTACGTCACTGGAAAATAAAGCTCCATTGCATATTTTATCATCTACATATCCACCTTTTGAAACTGCAGATACTTTAAAGCTAGAAACAACAAATTTGTTTGCACCTAAGTCAAAATCAAACCCTTCCATATCTGCTTTTATACCTGATTGAGCCATCAATAAATTTTTATTAATTACTCCACCTTTCATATTTGCAATTTTAGCAACAGGGTCAGGTACAATTTTTACTCTGAATTCCATAAATCCTATACTTCTTGATCCTTTACCATCTTGAACAGATACATTAATTTTAACCTTTCCTTGTCGAGTTACATTTGCAACAAACTTACCTTTAGAAACCATATTTAATGTTCCATCACTAATACTAGCCCTTACTAGTTCATCTGCAAAACCGGAAGCTGAAATATCTATTGGATTAGGTACACCAACATATAAAACATTCATATTTGTCGGTGAAATAACTGCTTGTGGTTTTGCAACAAGATATTCAATATCCGTTTTTCCGTTTACTTTAACAGGATATGATTTATAAACTCCCGTAACAGGATTTTTTACTTTTATTACTGCCGAATATCTTTGAATCCCTATTCCACCAGCTCCTACTTCATATTTGCCTACTCCTCTTGTTACTGGTACTGAGTCAATTTTACCTAATAAAACACCTTTTACAGAATCGTATCCTTGTCCAATATAAATTTTAGGATTATCGGTTGTACTAAATGCCGCTATAAATAATTCTGCTTCATATTTATCACCTGAAACAACATAAGTTGATTTTGGTATAACTCTTGGTGCAATTGTATCAAATTTAAAATCAGAAGCACTAATAGAACTTAATAACAAATTAACAATTGTAGCTTCAGCATTTCTTACCTGATTTTGTATTTGTGAAAGCATGGTTATAGTTCCTGCTAATGGCGTGTTATAAAACTTAGATGTTTCCCAGTACTTTTCTTCAGGTTTATCCATACTACCTACTGGATCTTTTGTGTCTATTCCTAAATCTCCTAAATCTTTAATAGTCTTATCCTTATCAGGAATATTTATTTTAGAATCTTTTAATACATTAAATAGATTAGTTCTTAATTCATCTAGTTTATTTTTTAATTCTCTTGCTTTTCCTTTTGAACCATCATCTTTCTCTCCTACAATTATACGTGTAGCATCAGAATAATTATCTTTATTTGCAATTTTCCATACAGTAAAAGTATCTGGTCTTTCACTTCCTTCAATACTTCTAATCAAAGTGTCTTTTAAACTAACTATATATTTATCCATATCAATGCATAACTTTTTTACTTTCATTGCAGCGTCATAATATGGACCGGCTTTTATAGGATCATTTGCTTTTGCGCTAGCTAGAGAACCATACATATAGTCATTCTTATCTTTGAAATTTTTATTCGTTTTTACTAATCCTTCATCAACAATTGCAAAAGCGTTAAGAATTTCTTTAGAAACATTCAATGCTAACATACATGTTAAAAACAAATACATCATTCCAATCATTTTCTGTCTCGGGGTTTCCGGACAATTCGTTGCTCCCATATACTTATATTAATAATAAATTACTAAAAAGTTTTTTATGCGTTTTTTGTTACATTTAATGCTGACAACATATTGCCATATACTACATTCATTGCAGACAAATTCTTACCAAGCTTAGAAACTTCTTCACGATATATTTTACTGTCTTCAATTGAAACATGTAAGTTATCCATCATTTGATCCAGCCCATCATATAGTTTTTTACTTGCATTGAGATGTTCATTAGATTCTTTTAATTGAAGCTCATATACTGAATTAAGAGCAGTCAAGTTTTTTGTCATAAATTCAAGTTGCTGAGCATAAGTTTTATTTTCAGTAGTTGCAACTGAAAATTCTTTATTCATTGAGTCTGTTAATCTTGCATATGATTCAGCTAATTCTTTTCCTGATTTTGATACAAGTTCTGTAACTTCTTTTCCGGAATTTGCTATTTTTTCGGCAAAATTATTTCCTGATTTTAATACAGTTTCAGCTAATTCTTTTCCGGTATTATTAACAATACCAATGAATTGATTTGCTGAATTTGAAACTAATTCAGATGTTTTGTTATATGATTTTGATAAATTTTCTGCTGAATTGCTTATTGAATCTGCTGACTTACCATAAGTATCAGAAAAAGTCAAAACGCTTTTTGACGCTTTTTCAAAATTTTCAACATAATTATTCGTCGCTACGGTTGCGCTAGAAACATCTGCTAGTTTTTCTGTTGTTGTATTCAAATTTTTTAATCCATTACCAAGCTTATCAAATAATTCAGGGGTAATTTCGGCATTTTCAATCATTGCATCAAATTTTTCCAAAGCTGATTTTTTTGCATCTATTTTCTTTTTACCATCAATTTCTTCAACATCTTCATGTAATCCTGCTAATTCAGGATAAACTAAACTCCAATCATGTTCCACATGCAATGGTTCAAAAGCAGAGGTAAAGAATATAAATGCCTCTGTAGTTAAACCCGCAACAAGCATAAAACCAGAACCGGGCCAGTGCATAATTTTAAACATAGCGCCCACTAAAACAACGGCTGCACCCCAACCGTATACTTTGGCCATAAATTTTTTCCATCCTTTTGTTTGAACGATTTCACCAATATTAAAACCCATAATAATTTAAATTTTTAAATGAATAAATTAAATAATATTAATAAACATTTGAACCATCTGACTCATCATTAAAGTCATGTCCTAAATATGCGCGCACGCATCTGAAACCTATATAAGATTTTGCTGTATCTTGATATTCATAAGTTCTTACACCACATTGCATGTAATATGCAATATCTTTCCATGAACCACCACGAATAACTTTTCTTTTTAATGCAGGAGGATCACTTGAAAGAGCATCATAAGTATAATCCGGTGAAAGGTCATCAGTAAAACTATATGCTGACTCGTCAAAAGCATTTGATGTCCATTCAGATACATTTCCTCCCATATCATACAAATCATAATCATTAGGATCATTCACTCCAACAATTAATGGATAAAAACCACCATCAGCCGGATAATTTCCTCTCATAGGTTTAAAATTAGCAACATAACATCCTTTATAATTAGTAGCATAATAACCTCCCCATGGATACATTGATTCTTTTAAACCACCTCTTGCAGCATATTCCCATTCTGATTCAGTTGGAAGTCTGAATTCCTGAACAGTCTGTTCTCCTGATTCTTCCATAAATGAATTGTATAATTGAGTCCTCCAAAAACAAAATGCTCTTGCTTGTCTCCATGTAACTCCAACTACAGGATAATTATCATAGGTAGGATGCCAAAAATACATATTTGTCATCGGCTCATTGTAAGAATAAGTAAAATCACTAACCCAACATAATGTATCAGGATAAACATTAACAATATCCTTCATAATATATGAAGCTCTGTTTTTTACCTGAATCTGTTGCCCTTTATTTGAACCTTTTGAGTAGTTAGTTACCTTTCCATCATATTTGTTCATCTCATAATCATAAGAACGACGAACCTCACCGTTAAAATTAAACTTTCTAGCTGCTTGTTTTAAATCAATCCAATAATACGTAAAGTTTAATTTCCTTGTATCTATCTCTCTTCTCCTGTAAAATCTTTCTTCTTCTTTTAAAAACAAACCGGAATCAACAAACAATGCTCTGTTTTCTACATCATCCCATGCAATTGTAGATTCCCAGTTAATTATAGGTATAGTCAGGTCTTCTTCAAAATCATTCTGCAATTTTTGATATTGTTCAGGATCCTGACTAGCACCATGCCCTAATATTTGTAAAGCAATTGAATCTCTTACCCAATAAACGAATTGTCTGTATTGGTTATTAGTTATTTCTGTCTGATCCATCCAAAATGCAGGTACAGAAACAGTTTTTGATTCTGCTGTCATAGCCCATGGTACATCTTGATCATTTGGTCCCATATTATAACTTCCTGCAGGAATAAATACCGTATTCCATGTCTGCACGTCATCAAATACAGAACGGGGCTGAACACCAACAAGATCATAATTGTTGGTGTTTGCGCAACTACTAAGAATTGCGATTGAAATAATTAAAACAAGTAACCTTTTCATATTAACTTATTTTATATTTAAAAATGCAAAAATATACAAATTTATTTAAAAATTATAAAAATCTTACGGATTTGTTCCTTTGTTTTGATTTTCCTTTACTTACAATAGCACAATATCCTAACATTAATTCAACAGAACCACTACTATATTTTCTTAACTTTGATGTTGTTATATCATAAGCTACAGCAAATTTAAAACTATTATTTAAATAAAATCCAGCCATAGCAACAAAAGCATCTCCATATCTATAAGATACCCCACCCCAAACTCTTTTGTTATAAATTAAAGTTGCGTTTACATCATATTGAAAAACGGCTATATCACTTTTAATAAATACTGACGGTCTTATTTCATATAATGGATTCGGTAATTGGTAATAATATCCTGCAGCAAAATAATAATGTCTTTTAATTGAAGGTAAAATATCTGCAGAAACTTTATTTTTGGCTTCATTTAAATGAGTTGAAGACAACCCTAAATATAAATTATTGGTTCTATAAAACAATCCAAAAGACATATCAAAAGAAAGATGATTAACCGAATGTGGAATAGAAGGATCGTTATACACATTTTGATTCGGATCATTCAAAGTTATTGGAGAAATCCAGTTGCCATTAATATATTTATTAAGCATCCCAACAGATAATCCAATACCTAATTTTCCTTTACCTATTGGTACTCTGTAAGCATAAGATCCTTGTAATTGAAAATCATTTTCATTTCCGATTTTATCAGATAAGATACTTAATCCAACACCACTATTAAGTTTACTAAGAGTCATATCCGCATTTAGCACATAAGTTCTTGGGGCTCCTTCGAAACCTAACCATTGTAAACGATCTATATTAGTAATACAAATCGCATCATTACTACCTGCATAACCCGGATTTGTACTTAAATGGTTAAACATATTAAGACTATATTGTGGATCCTGTTGTGCTAAAGCAATTGTTATCTGTAATGTTAATGTAATTAAAGAAAATAATCTCTTCATATTTTTTTACTTATGATAATAACCTTTTTTTACAAGCTTGTAAAGTAAATAAAAATTATTTGTTTAAACAAATTTTATTAACAATTTGTGGTTAATAAAATTAACTTTAAATTGAAACTGTGTACGTTATTTTTTTTTTTAGTTATATTTTTTTTAATTATTTTACTTTTAAAATGAAAAATTTCGTCAAATCTCATAATTTTTTGCTACAAAAATAATAAAATTTTTATTTTATTTAAATAACGTTAATATTTTTTACAATGTTGTATAATAATATTAAATGCATTTATGATATTTTCTGATATATTTTCCACCACCTATCCGGAATTTCGTGATTACAAGCCATTTGGTAATCTTCATATGAACAAGCAACAATTAAATTTTTTTTACCCAAAGACTTTATATAGGGAATTTCAAGCCACCACCTATCGGTTTTATTACTTTTATAAAAAACTAAATCATGATCTATCTTAACTAAATGAACAATAAACTTTTGATAATTATCTATTTCAGTAAAAGGATAATCTTTTTTTCTTTGGTAAAATCCTTCAATAAAGTGCCAAATAATCTGAGCGGCAAGATGAGTAGTTTGATTATGCTTATCAAATTTCGGATTAAGATCATAAAGTCCAAAAGATGATACTTTATCACTAATACCTGCATATTTAGCAATTTGACATGCCTCTTCTCCATAAAATCCATTAGGAGAAGAATTAGAATTACCAGGTGCATCAGATTGTTTTATTGCAGAAATACAAAAACTAATAATATCAGCATCTCTCAAAATTGGTTCAACTTTTTTCAGATTATTTTGAATACTGCCAAGCCTGTAATAATCAAAAAATAAATTATTTGCCAAATCAATTTCCTCTTGTGAAACAAAATAAGACTGGTACCCAATATTTGAAAAATTAAATAATCGATTATTTTTTCGCATAATAATTTCGTTCAAATATGAGTACAACAGATTTTCTGTATTTGAAACAGATAGGTTAATTTTTGAATCTATTGATACTATATTTATAGCTTGCTCTAATTTTTCATAAGCTAAGTAATTTGCAAAAGTTAAATCATTTGATCCCCCTATAATTATAGGGATAACATTACAATTCAATAATTCAATTAAAATATCTCTAAAGGCTGCATAGGTGTCATTTACAGTATTGCCCGGTATAATATTTCCTAAGTCAATTATATTAGTTTTATTATTAGGTCTATATAGATTATAAAGTTGAGTTCTTACTAAATCCGGAGTAAGTTTGCATCCTATAAATTGAGAATTTCGTTCTTCGGGAATTCCTAAAATAGCTAAATCAAAATCTTTAAGATTATAATTATCTAAAGGATTAAGTATACATATATTATTAGCTAATTTAAACTTATCAAGATTACTATTGATTTCTAATAATTTATTATTTACAGGGGTTAAATAATCTTTAAATTTCATTAAGTTTTATTATTGCTTTCTTTTACTAAATTTTTTTGGGGGATTCTTTTTATATTCTTCAATTATTTTTAAACATTCCTCAACTGAAATTTCTTCTATTTTCATATTTTTAGGAATTTTAAAATTTTGTTTATTATTATATATGTATGGTCCCCATCTGCCATTTAAAATTTTAATCTCAGGGTTATCATCAAAAGTTTTAAGAATATTGCTTATATCTTTCTGTCTTTTTTCTTTAATAATTTCAATTGCATTTTTTAATTCGATAGTAAGAGGGTCATATTCTTTTTTTAAGGAATAAAATTTAGAATTATGACGTATGTAAGGTCCGAATTTTCCTATACTTACAACAACTTCTTCATTTTCAAAAAGGCCAATATTCCGAGGCAACTTAAATAAGTCAAGGGCTTGTTCTAGAGAAATTGTATCAATACGTTGTCCTTTCATCAAACTTGCAAATTTCGGTTTTTTTTCAGTGGTTGTTTCGCCTAACTGAACTATAGGTCCATATTTTCCTATCTTAACAGAAACTGGTTCTCCTGATACAGGGTCATTTCCTAAAAGCCTTTCACCTTTGTTTCTTTCTGAATTTTCAATTGTATTATCTATTTTTTGATGAAACGGTATATAAAAAGATTCTATCATTTTATTCCATTTAAGTTTTCCGATAGCAATTTCATCAAATTCTTTTTCAACATTCGCTGTAAAGTTGTAATCCAAAATATTGTCAAAATGTTCTACTAAAAAATCATTAACAATAATACCTATATCAGTTGGCACTAATTTTGCTTTCTCTGCGCCCGTAATTTCAGTTTTGTTTTCCGCTTTAATTAAATTATCGCTTAAAGTAATTGTATTAAATTTTCGATTTATTCCAATTTTATCTTCTTTTATAACATAGCCTCTATTTTGAATAGTAGATATGATAGGTGCGTATGTTGAAGGACGACCAATACCCAATTCTTCAAGTTTTCTTACAAGACTAGCTTCTGCATATCTTGGTGGATGATGAGTAAATTTTTCAGTAGCAGTAATATTATTGATTAATAATTTGTCATTTATTTTCAGATTCGGTAACGTGTTTTTACTTTTATCTTCACTATCATCATCTGATGACTCATTATATATTCTTAAAAAGCCATCGAATTTTAAAACTTCTCCGGTTGCAACAAAAATCTCTTTATTTGTTGAGATACTTACAGTTGCAGAAGTTTTTTCAATTTTTGCTTCACTCATTTGTGATGCAATTGTTCTTTTCCATATCAAATCATATAGTCTTTGTTCATTAGAAGAACCAGAAATTGTATGATTATTTATATAAGTAGGACGAATAGCTTCATGTGCTTCTTGAGCACCTTTGGATTTTGTTATAAAATTTCTTGTTTTTGAATATTTTTCTCCGAATTCACTTATAATTTCAGCTTTTGTACTACTTAAAGCAGATTTAGACAGAGTAACTGAGTCAGTTCTCATGTAAGTAATCTTTCCTGCTTCATATAATTTTTGAGCAATTGTCATTGTTTGAGAAACAGAAAAACCTAATTTCCTGCTTGCTTCCTGTTGTAAAGTTGAAGTAGTAAAAGGTGGAGCCGGAGACTTAGTAGAAGGTTTTGTTACTAAATCTGTTACAGTATATTCTGCATTAATACATTTTTCTAAAAATTTAACAGCTTCTTCTTTAGTATTAAAATTATTTTGAAGCTCCGCTTTGAATTCTATAGAATTATTTTTTCCTTGATTAAGAATAAATAATGCCACAACTTTATAATAAGAGCTACTAATAAAAGAAGTAATTTCTCTTTCGCGTTCAACAATTAAGCGAACAGCAACAGATTGAACTCTTCCTGCAGATAATGCCGGTCTTACTTTTTTCCAAAGCACAGGAGAAAGCTCAAAACCGACCAATCTATCTAAGATTCGTCTTGCCTGTTGAGCCAATACTAAGTCATAATCAATCCCTCTAGGATTTTCGATTGCATTTAAAATAGCTTCTTTAGTAATTTCATGAAAAGCTATACGTTTTGTAGATTCTTTTTTTAGTTTTAATGCTTCAAATAAATGCCAGGCAATAGCTTCTCCTTCCCTGTCTTCATCGGATGCAAGCCAGACAGTTTTAACATTTTGAGATATTTTTTTTAGTTCTGCTACTATTTTCTTTTTATCTGCAGAAATTTCATACTGAGGTTCGAAATTATTTTCGATATTAATACCATTTTTTTTTGAAAGATCTCTGATATGCCCAAAGCTTGATTTTACGAGAAAGTCCTTGCCTAAAAATTTTTCAATAGTTTTGGCTTTAGCAGGAGATTCGACAATAACTAAATTTTCTTCCATTTAATTTTATAATTTTGTAGAAAAATTTTTCACAAAGTAAAACAATTAGGTTGCTAAGTTCAAAATAATTAAAAAGAATTTATTTATTTATTTGTAAATAAGCATATTAAAAATGGAAAAAAATACTAATACTGTCAATAAGAACTATAAAAAATATATAAAAATTATATGGATATTGTTCATAATACCTTTTTTTATTGGTATAATATTATTTTATTGTATTTCAAAAGGATATTTAGGATATATGCCTACTTTCGAGGAATTAGAAAATCCAAAAAGTAATTTAGCATCAGAAATATATTCTTCCGATCAGGTATTAATGGGTACTTATTATATAGAAAACAGGAGCAATATAAATTTCAGCGAATTATCGCCAAATCTTATAAATGCTTTGGTTGCAACAGAAGATATAAGATTTTACAAACATTCAGGGGTAGATATTAAAGCAATTGGCAGGGCTGTTTCAGGAATTTTTTCAGGAAAATCAAAAGGAGGTGGAAGTACAATTACTCAGCAACTTGCAAAAATGTTATTTCCAAGGGAGGATTTTAGTAACAAATTCCAGATTATGCTCAGGAAATTAAGAGAATGGGTTATGGCGGTTAAACTCGAAAAGCGTTATACAAAAGAAGAAATTATTACTATGTACTTTAATAAATTTGATTTTTTAAATCTTGCTGTTGGAATAAAAACTGCATCAAAAGTATATTTTAATACAACCCCCCAATTATTAAATATTGAACAGGCAGCTATGTTGGTGGGAATGGCAAAAAATCCATCTTTATTTAATCCACTTAGAAGACATGATTTAACACTACAAAGAAGAAATGTGGTAATATCTCAGATGGAAAAATATGAATATATTACTGAACAAATGAAAGATTCTTTAATGAAGCTACCATTAAAATTGAATTATCAACAGGTTGATCATAAATTAGGATTAGCTACATATTTCAGGGAATATTTAAGAATGGCTTTAATTGCTAAAGAACCAATCAGAGAAAACTATATTGACAAAGAAGAATATAGGCAAGATTCATTAGAATGGAAAAATAATCCTTTATACGGATGGTGTAATAAAAACACAAAACCAAATGGCTCTCCATATAATATATATAAAGACGGCTTAAAAATTTATACTACCATTAATTCTAAAATGCAACAATACGCTGAAGATGCTGTAACAAAACATTTAAGTACTGATTTGCAAAAAGAATTTTTCAAAGAACAAAAAGGAAGAAAAAATGCTCCATTTTCATGGAATGTTACTAAAGAGCAAATTAAAGAAATATTAACTCAATCTATGAAGAAAAGCGTAAGATATCAGGAACTAAAAAGAAATGGAAAATCCGAAGAAGAAATATTATCAATTTTTAATAAAAAAATTGATATGAGAGTTTTTACCTGGAAAGGGGAAAAAGATACAATAATGTCTCCACTTGACTCAATTCGTTATTACAAGTATTATTTACAGTCAGGATTGATGTCAATGGAAACACAAACAGGCTATGTAAGAGCTTATGTAGGAGGAATTAATTATAAGCATTTTCAGTATGACCATGTTAAAATTGGGAAAAGACAAGTCGGTTCAACTTTTAAGCCATTTTTATATACCCTTGCAATGCAGGAAGGTTTATCACCCTGCTATGAAGTTCCAAACATTCCCGTTACATTTGATTTATTTGATGGCACAACCTGGTCTCCACAAAATTCTGATGTAACAAAAAAAGATGGACAGATGGTAACTTTAAAATGGGGATTAGCAAATTCCGTAAATAATATATCTGCATGGTTGATGAAACAATATAGTCCGCAGGCGGTTGTAAATATTGCAAGAAAAATGGGTATCCGAAGCAAAATTGATGCCGTTCCTGCACTTTGTTTAGGTACACCTGATATTTCTGTCTATGAAATGGTAGGAGCATATAATACTTTTGCAAATAAAGGTGTTTACATAGAGCCAATATTTGTTACAAGAATTGAAGATAAAAACGGAAATGTTTTAGCTGTATTTAAACCTAATCAAGTTGAAGCAATTAGCGAAGAAACAGCTTATCTTATGATTAATTTACTTCAAGGGGTTGTTCAGGGAGGAACAAGTGCAAGAATAATATACAAGTATAATTTAACAAATGAAATTGCAGCAAAAACTGGAACAACACAAAATCAATCTGATGGATGGTATGTCGGAATTACTCCAAATTTAGTTACCGGTATTTGGGTAGGAGGCGAAGACCGAAGTATCCATTTCGGAAGTATATTATATGGACAGGGAGCAAATATGGCTTTACCAATCTGGGCATTATATATGCAAAAAGTATATGCTGATAAAAATCTAACATATTCAACCAAAGATGTATTTGAAAAACCATCAGGTCTTTCAGTAGAATTAAATTGTAATGAATTTGATAAAGGAAAAAAGAAAGGTTATGGTATTTATTATGATATTATTGAATAATATCCAATTAAAAAATTGATAACTTGTAATTCTGTATAATATACTTATTTTCTTATCTAATATTTTTATCCTTATTATTATATCAATTGTTTTTGTTTTTGTTTAATTTCAAATTATTAACAACAGATAATCAATAAGATCCTCTTTTAATGAACAAGCGATTTTAAATTGTCATTTTTATGTTACTTAACATAAAAACTTTCTTACCAAAATTAGTTTCCGTAGTTTTTTAAAGTATATTTTTGAAGCATGGAAGAAATAAGAAAAGAGTTAATAGAAAAAATCGGACAATTATACCAGAGGTATGGTATAAAAAGCGTTACAATGGACGATATTGCAGGGGAATTAGGAATTTCTAAAAAAACACTTTATAAATATTTCATAGACAAAGCCGATTTAGTAAAAAAAATAGTCTTGCATTCTATAGATGAACAGAAGGAATGTTTTTGTCAAATTGCTGATAAAAAATACAATTCTATAGAAATATTATATGAAATAAGTAAGTATGTTTCAAAGCTTTTAAATAATATGAATCCCTCAACTACATTTGATTTAAAAAAATATTATCCTGAAGCATGGAAGTTACTTATTGAACATAAAAAAAATCATATTTTTAATAGTATTAAATTAAATATTCAAAAGGGAATTAATGAAGGTTTGTACAGAGCAGATCTAAAAATTGATTTAATAGCTACAATTTATGTTTCAAGGACAGAAAAAGTTTTAAATGTGGAAGAATATAACGGGGAAACAAAATATTCGTCATCTGAAATATTTGAAGAAATGTTAAAATACCATATTCGAGGAATTGCAACTCCTAAAGGATTAAAATACTATGAAGATATTCTATTTAAAGAAAAAAACAAAAAATCAAAAATCAATTAAGTTTTGGCTATTAAAAAAATAAACAGATGAAAAAATTTTTATTAATAATAACAGGTATTTTAATAAGTATTGTAAATATTCCTGCTCAAAATATTTCTAAGGATAGTATAAAATCATTTAGTCTTAAAGAAGCAATTGACTATGCATTAAAAAATAATTATACGGTTTTAAGTTCACAGATAGATGTTGCTATTTCAAAGAAAAAAATCTGGGAAACAACTGCAATAGGGCTGCCACAGGTAAGTTCATCTATAACTTATCAGGATATGCTTAAAATCCCTACAACAATTCTTCCCGGTATTATTTTTAACTCTCCGGTAGATGTTCCTGTAAAATTCGGACAAGAATATAATGCAGGATTCAAAGCAACATTATCACAATTAATTTTTAGCGGGGCTTATATTGTAGGGCTCCAGGCATCTAAAATATATCATGAATTATCAACACAATCTCTAAAAAAATCTGAAATTGATGTTAGGCAAACTGTTACAAATTCTTATTATATGGTACTTGTAGCACAGGAAAATAAAAATATTTTAGATTCAACTTATGTAATAATTAGTGGTACAGTTGATGAATTTGAAGCTATGAATAAACAGGGATTTAATGAAGAAACTGATGTTGACCAAATTAAACTTACAAAGCTTAATTTAAAAAATTCTTTAAACAATATTGAAAATAATATTGATTTTTATAAAAAATCATTAAAATTTCAGCTTGGCGTTGATGTTAACCAAGAGATAGCCCTTACTGACAACCTTGATAACCTGATTAAAGATGCTGATTTTGAAATTAACTCTATTCCCTCATTTGATATTATTTCAAATATTGATTATCAATTAATAAATACTCAGGAAAATTTAAACTTCCTGAATTTAAAACGGGAAAGGACCAATTATCTTCCATCTTTAGCTGCTTATTATACATATCAACAAAGTGCGATGCGAAGTCAATTTGATATTTTTGATTTTAGTAAAAAATGGTATCCCACATCAATTATTGGGTTAAGTCTTGATATTCCAATATTCAGCAGTGGGATGAGACATTCAAAAGTTCAACAGGCACAATTACAATTGGATAAATCAAGAATTCTTAAATTGCAGGTTTCACGAGGTTTGCTTTTAGATTTTGAACAATCAAAAAGTAATTATATTAATGCAATGGATAAATATAAAAGTAATATTGAAGCTTATAATTTGTCAAATAAAATTTATAAAAAAACATTAATTAAATATAAAAACGGTGTGTCTTCAAGCACAGAACTCATGGAAATTCAAAAACAGTATTTTACAGCACAATATAATTATTATAGTTCCATTTTTGATTTATTAAGTGCAAAATCCAAATTAGATAAAATTTTATTTAAAAATTAATATATAAAATGAAAATTAAAAAAAATATTAAAATGAGATCAATAATAAAAGTTCTAATATTAAGCATGTTATTAGTTTCCTGCGGAGGCAATAAAGATAAAAAAGCACAACTTAAAATATTAAAAAGTGAATATGAAAAGCTTGGTGAAAAAATCAAAAAACTTGAAAAGGAAATTGGTTCTGAAACAAACGGCTCAAATATAAAAGAAGTACAAGTAACAGCAGAAGAAATTATATTGAAACCTTTTAATCATTATGTTGAAGTTCAGGGAAAAGTTGACGGTGAAGAAAATGTTACTGTAACATCAAAAACGATAGGAGTAATAACTAATATTTTAGTAAAAGAAGGACAGAATGTAAAAAAAGGACAGGTACTTGCCATTATGGATAATTCTATTTTAACACAAAGTCTTCAAGAAATAAAAACCTCTCAAATATATCTTATTGATCTATATGAAAAACAAAAGAAGCTGTGGGAGCAAAAAATAGGTTCAGAAGTGCAATACTTAACAGCAAAAAACAACAAAGAAGCTGCTGATAATAAACTCAAAACATTACAGGAACAAATTGATTTGTATAATATTACATCTCCTATTGAAGGAACTATTGAGGAGATTCCTGTTAAAGTTGGTCAGGCTTTACAACCAGGTTCAATTGCATTTAGAGTAGTAAATTTTTCATCTATAAAGGTAACTGCTGATGTTGCTGAATCATATTCTACAATAATTCATTCAGGTGATGATGTTAATATTAATTTTCCTGATAATAATAAAAAAATTACAGCTAAAGTTACTTTTTCCAGTAAATATATTAATCCTGTAAACAGAACATTTTTAGTTGAAGCTAAATTAGATGAGGTAAATATTGATTATAGGGCTAACATGATTGCAATTATGGAAATTGTTGACTATGCAGCTAAAAATGCTATAGTTTTGCCTTTAAATATTATTCAGTCCGATAATAATAATAAATATATTTTTGTAGTAGAAAATGTCGGAAATAAAACTGTTGCAAGAAAAAAGATTGTAACTACAGGGAGATCATATAATGGCGAAGTAGAAATTACATCCGGGTTAAAAGCAGGAGAAAAAATAATTACAATTGGGTATCAGAGTTTAGAAGACGGTATAAAAATAGTTCTTTAAAATTGATAAATTATAATTTAATCATGTTTGATTAGTCATAATATAAATTCAACAAATAACTGAATATAAATTATTTATAATTTGACAACCCTATAAACATATAAATAAAGCTTATTTACGAATGAAGAAATTAATGAAAGAATTCAAGCCAACAAGTTGGTCTATAGATAACAAAACAAGTATATTTGTTTTAGCAATTATTATTACTATATTTGGTATAATTAATTACAATACAATACCGAAGGAACAAATTCCTGATATTGTTATTCCTACTATACTTGTAAATACTGTATATTCAGGAACTTCTCCAACAGATATGGAAAACCTGATTACCAGACCAATTGAAAAAAATATAAAGTCAATTAATGGTGTAAAAAAAATTTCAAGCCATTCCATACAGGATTTTTCATCAATCATAGTTGAATTTAATACTGATGTGAATGTTATAGATGCAAAGCAAAAAGTAAAAGACGCTGTTGATAAGACAAAAAAAGATTTACCGAATAATCTACAACAAGATCCACAGGTTACAGATATTGATTTATCCGAAATTCCAATAATGTATATAAACCTATATGGAAATATTGATTTGAATAAACTTAAAAAATATGCTGATGATGTTCAGGACAAAATAGAATCTTTCAGGGAAATTACAAGGGTTGATATTGTTGGTGCGCTTAGTCGTGAAATCCAGATAGATGTTGATATGTACAAAATGCAAGCAGCGAGTGTTACTTTAAGCGATATTGACAGAGCAGTTGCAAGTGAAAATGTAACTATATCAGGTGGGTCAATTAACTTAAAAGGAATGAAGAGAACAATCAGGGTTGTTGGGGAATTTCAAAATATTGAACAAATAGAAAATATTGTTTTTAAATCAGGAAGTGGTGCTATTATAAAACTAAGGGATATAGCAATAATAAAAGACGGATTCCTTGAACAGGATAGTTATGCAAGACTTAACGGACAAAATGTAATAACATTAAATGTAATTAAAAAGTCAGGGGAAAACCTTTTAGATGCTTCAGATAAAATCAAGACTGTTTTAGAAGAACTACAAAAAACAAAGTTCCCTTCTAATTTACAAGTAAATATAACAGGCGACCAGTCAGAATTTACAAGAATGACTTTAGATGATTTGAATAATACAATAATTATTGGATTTATTCTTGTAACTATTGTTCTGATGTTTTTTATGGGTTTAACCAACGCTATTTTTGTTGGTTTATCTGTGCCTCTTTCTATGTTTCTTGCATACATTGTTATGCCAGGCATTGGTTTTACAATGAATATGCTCGTTATGTTTTCATTTATTTTTGCATTGGGTATTGTGGTTGATGATGCAATAGTTGTTATTGAAAATACTCATAGAATATTTAAACAAAATAAAGGCAAATTTGATATTACTCATTCTGCTAAGTTTGCAGCAGGAGAAGTATTTATGCCCATATTATCGGGAACATTAACAACATTAGCCCCATTTTTTCCTTTAGTTTTCT
>Ga0247841_10005722_pt1 | contig 19827 bp, 15 predicted proteins | sample LaCruzMarch2015__2_FD_192410 | JGI IMG/M metagenome (GOLD analysis project Ga0247841, IMG submission 192410) | Freshwater microbial communities from meromictic Lake La Cruz, Castile-La Mancha, Spain - LaCruzMarch2015_18m | ecosystem: Environmental > Aquatic > Freshwater > Lake | place: Spain... | reverse complement strand
ACCCGGCAAAAAGAAATCTTTACAGAGCTGGACATAAAACCGGAACTATTGCTGTCGTAGCAAATAATTTGAAAAATAAATGCTTGAACCCATTGTCAATCCTACAAAATTAAAAACAACTTCCGTTTTATATAAACTACTGTCCGGCAATCGTCAAGTAATACTGGGAATTTGTCTGCCACTGAACCGGATGATAGTTTTGACTTAGGTACCGTATGCTGATGGTTTGACATCTCCATCCTGGTGTCCACGGCATCACCTTTCGTTATATATCGATGTTTTTCATGGTGCTTGAAATCTTTTATTCATTCGCTGCTTCAGTCTATTGGCGCACGCTAATCTTGAACACACCTGATAGACAAACATGCTTCTTTATAATAACCATATTGGTGAATAGTACGCCCATTATAGAATAATCTGTATGCCCATGAATGTGTACCGCTGCCCTCGGATGTCCAAAAATCAGTATAATACCCAAGATCTCCATAAAAACCATTACCGTCTCTATTGCCAGCTGGCAATGCAGTGAAACCACTTGAATTATCAGCGCCATCATTGGGTGCATACCAGTGATAACATGTTGTCTCTTTCAATTTTCCCCCAGCAATATCTGCACCTCCTAATTCGGTATAAAGAGTTTCCCATTCTGCAATTGAAGGTAGATGCCACCCTGACGGAGCTGCATACAGTGCAGTATACCAATCGTACAATCGACCATACATGGCATTGGATGAATTATTTCCATAATAAGTCGAGCCTGAAGCGTTATATTGTAAATTCTCTGCCATCCATGTCTGAGAACCTATTGTCACTGTATTGTAGGTTCGGTTATCTCTTGAATCTGTATAGCTTCCATAGGATATCATAGGATTATATATTACAGGATGCGTAATTACCCGGATATACTTACTTTTTGTTTTACTGCTTGATCCATTGACATTTGTAGCTTTTAATGTCACATCAAAGAATCCAATTGCCTGATAAATAATTCCTGATGGATTTTGAACATTGGATGTTCCTGGATCACCTCCTGTAAATGTCCATTCCCAACTGGTTGGATTACCCGAGCTGTTATCTGTAAAATTTATGGTATCACCCCTGTATAATACTGTTTTACTTGCTGTAAAATTCACATTTGGCGGGGGATTTTTCACAGTAATCAAGGCATTCTTTGTCATAGTATTTGATCCAAATTTATTAGTCGCAGTCAGAATGACATCATAAACTCCAGGAGTTGAGTAAATGATTTGAGTGGGATTCTGCAGGGTTGAATTAGAGGGATCTCCTCCAGTGAAACTCCAACTCCAAGCAGTTGGATTCCCAGAGGATTGATCGGTGAAATTTACATTTTCTCCCATATAAATAGAATTTACATTTGCTGTGAAGTCAGCAGAAGGAAGTATAACAGGTTCATTTACTGTAATATAATTTTGTTCAATCTTGGTATTTGAACCATATTGATTAGACACGTATAGTTGAACAAAAAATTTGCCAGTCTGGTTGTAAACAATATTTGCTGGATTTTTGATCGATGAGCCTTGAGGAGTGCCACCTTCAAACATCCAACTCCAGTTGGTTATCGTTCCTGTGCTTTGATCGGTAAAGATAATGCTTTCACCCTGTGTGATTATTACTTTGTTTGAGGTGAATTTTGCTACTGGGGCCGTACCAGAAGGTTCTTCAGAAGTGTCCTTTTTTGCGCAGGAATAAACGAAAATTCCCGATAGGATCAGAATGAACGTAAATTTTGTTTTCATAAATAAAATGTGTTTAGTAGGTTTGAATGTTGTCATCGTGATAGGAAGCCAAATGATTAAAAAGCCCGAACAGCTCGAAAATAGATCGAACTAGTCGTTTTTGTAAAATTTTGCGATCCATCATTGAAATTCTGTGACCATGCAAAGTAATAGTTAAACACAGTTGAACTCCAATAGTCAGAGCTTTTAAATGTACCCAACCCGTGTTTATGAAGGTTCACAAACATTTGATTCAATGATTCTTTTGAAGGCAAAGACCAGTCGTCATATCCATTTAAAACCAAGTCATTACAATCACGGTTTGCTATATATAGTTCGTCATTGTTATAGTTTTGATCATTCGGTGCGCAAACTAAACCATGCTGTCCGGTACTGTCAATCGAAAAAATAATTCCACCGGCATAGGAACTGCCAATTGCAATTGTAGTTGGCGAGTCGTTGTTATCCTTTTTCTTACAACTACCTGTAAGCAATAATAACACTCCCATTATGGCTAATGGGTAAATCCAAAGTTTTGTTTTCATAAATATATGGTGTATAGCATTGAATGTTAACAATAAACAAGAATGAAAATGATTAAAAAGTCCGGACAGCACGCGCACCGTAGGAGGAGCCTTTGGGGTAAGCGTATAGGCCCCCATTCATAATACTTATAACCCATGCATAGTTGTCATCGTACGAGGAACCCCAATAGCCGGGGTTCGTAAAACCGGGAATAATGTATTTTTGACCATAAAAAATACCAACTTCATATCTGCTTGGTAATCTCCAATTATTGAAACCACCACCAGTATAGTTACTGCACAGTTGATTGGCGGTACCCCAATCGGTACCTCCGTTTTGGTCACTTGTGGCAACAATTAGTCCATGAAGTCCTGTGCCATCAATAGAAATAATCATGCCTCCACCATAGATCTGTCCAATAGAATATGGAGAAGCAGATGTTGTAAAACCAACTTGATTACCATAGGAAGTGCCAGCACTATTCGTTGCATAAGCCCTTACGAAATAAGGTGTATTGAGATTAAGGCCGGTAAGCAGACTTATAAAGGAACCGTCACCTGTTCCATCTGATGTATGGTATTCATTGATCGTGGGATTTTGTGTTGTGCTCCAACATATCCCACGGGATGTTACAGGAGAGCCGCCCTGTTCAGTCACATTTCCTCCTCCGGATGCTGAGTTTATTGTGATGTCAATGATATCTGTTGTTATAACTGTTGGAGGCCATGTAGTCGTAAAACTCATCTGGTTACCATATCCAGTTCCGGCACTATTCGTAGCATAAGCCCTTACATAATATGGGGTATTCGCTGTCAATCCGGTTAAGTCACTGGTAAAACTTCCCGTTCCGACACCATTTGTGGTATGGGAATCCGACAAAGTTGGTGTTTGGGATGTACTCCAACATACTCCTCTATTGGTAATCCCGGAAGTGCCCTCTGAGGTTACATTGCCACCACTAACTGCCGAGGTTTGTGCAATATTACTTACTGTAACAGTTGTTAATACTGGAACTTGTGGAGTGGGGGTAGTATTGTCGTCCTTCTTACTGCAACTCAATATAAGTATAAAAAACACTGCAGTATTAATTAACAGGTAAATCCTAAGTTTTCTTTTCATAATTTTAAAATTAAAAATGTGTAACCTAAAATACAGAGTTGGAAGATCAATGGGTCAAGGTGTATAAAATATTTTTCTTATCAACACTTCAGAATCAGTTATAATCTGACAATAATAAGTCCCTCTTGAAATAGCATCAGGAACGAAGTTTAATTCATATGTGCCAGGCTGATTCTCATCATTAATAAGTTTGCAAATCAATTTGCCCATTGCATCCATAATGTTAACAATAACTTTTGTTTTAGAAAGAATTTTAAAATAAATATTTGTTTTCTTTGAAAAAGGATTAGGATATATTTGTAATGATACGATTTTATCTTGTTGATCATCAATCCCTAAATTTCCACCAATCCCGTAGACATTAAGTTCTTTTGTTTCAATACCAGTTGATTCATGTAATATTTGGCTATAATAATTTTGCAAAACTTTAGGAGAGAATTTGACAAATATTGTTTCATTAATTGTGCCTGTTCCTTTCAAAATAATTAAAGAAGTGTCGTAAATAAGGATGCCAGATAATGCAATTGTGTATGCTTCAGGAGCATGGATCAAAATATCGCTTTGTAAATGGTCCGCAACAAGAGAATAAGATAAAACAGTATCTTCGCCAACATGTAAATTCCCAAAATCTAAGGAAGTAGGGGAAACATTGATTTCAGGACTTGGAGGAATTTCGCCACCATTTTTTGTACTTATTATAGCTCCATTACTTCCTACTGCCCAGCCATAGTTTTGATCAGTAAAAAATACTGAATTTAGTGTTGATGTAGTCGGACTGTTTTGCTGTGAATAAATTGATCCATTTTGTTTAATGATCGCCCCTCCATCACCCACAGCCCATGATGTAGTATTATCAAATACATCAACAGAACGTAAAAAATCATCTGAAACATTCCCTTGATTTATCCAACTACTACCATTATATTTTAAAAGAACTCCACCGACAAACATTTGTCCACCGACCGCAATGACATTATTATTATCTGAAAAATCAACAGATAATAAAAATGCAGACGTCCCGCTTGATTGGTATGACCAGATAGAATTTGAGTACTTTAAAATAATTCCTTGAGCTCCAACAATCCATCCTGTCGAAACAAGAAATTTTACCTCATATAAATTATCTTGAATACCACTTTGCTGACTAGTCCAACTTGTTCCGTTATAATGCAAAATTGTACCCACATCCCCTACAGCCCATCCATCTGTCGAATTATTAAAGCAAACAGACGTCAAGTCATATGTCGTATTGCTTGTATCTATTTCCCAATTTCCTTGGGAATACCTGATAATTGTTCCATTATATCCAACTGCCCATCCAGTTAATGAATCTAAGAAGAATACCGAAGAAAGGTTATTCAAAGTCGGGCTCTCAAATTGAATCCATTGTCCATTTTTGTACTTTAAAATTGTTCCTGAATTACCTACTGCCCATCCATTTAATGTATCTGTTAAAAAGACCGATGTTAATGTTGAAGTAACTGGAGAAGACTGTGTGACCCACTGTGCTGTCAACTTTGTAAAAAATGAAAACAAAATCAACAATAATAAAATTTTTTTCATAACTTTTCCTCCTAATTTTAAATCATATTTCTATTTTTTAATTGGTAATTTACAAACAATTTAATACAAGCAATTTCCCTGAAAATAATTCTCTATTTACTATTATTGCTTTTCTGATTTTTATCGAATTATAAGGTTCCTATTCACAATTATATTATCAGTTTGAATTTTCAATAAATAGATTCCTTTTGCTAATGTGCTAAAATCGAGATCAAAAGAATCTTGACCAGTGAATTTAACAGATTTTGATTGTTGTCCATTAATATTGAAAATGCTTACTGTGGTTTCTTTTGAATAATTGTCAATTTCAGTAATAGTGATTTTGTTGCTGGTGGGGTTTGGATACAATATAAAATGAGTATTGCTAATATTTTCTTTCATTCCCAACATCTCTGATAATGGCCTATACCAAACTCCACTACCATAAGTCCCTGCAAAAATATTATTCCCGTTTATTGCTAATGCCCTAATTTTATATGGTAAACTGGTATTCACAGCGGTCCAACTGGTTCCATTATTTGTAGATAAAAACACTCCGCCATTATTTGTTCCAGCAAAAATATCACTTCCGTATATTTCTAATGACCTAACCCATGTATATGATAAAATGTTATTAAAAGCAGTCCAACTGGTTCCATTGTTTGTAGATAAAAACACACCACCACCATTTGTTCCAATAAAAATGTTACTCCCGCTTATTGCTATTGACCATACATCAGTATTTGTTAAGCCCATATTCACCTCTGCCCAACTGCTTCCATTGTTTGAAGATAGAAACATGCCTCCTCCCACCGTACCTGCAAAAATGTTGTTTCCATTTACTTCTAATGCGGATATGGATGTATCTGTCATACCAGAATTCACCTCAATCCAGCTGCCACCATTGTTTGAAGATAAAAATACACCTTGTCCTGTTCCTGCAAAAATGTTGTTTCCGGTTACTGCTAAACAATTAATTGTATCGGTCAACCCATTATTGATAGCAGACCAGCTTGTGCCGCCATCAGGAGATAAAAATACTCCGCTATCCGTCCCTGCAAAAATATTCTGTCCGCTTAGGGCTATTGAAGAAATATTCGAATTATTTGGTATCCCATTATTTACGGATATCCAACTTGTTCCATAATTTTGAGATAAAAACAATCCTGTTCTTTCTGTCCCTGCAAAAATGTTATTTCCGCTTATAGCAAATGCCTTAACAATAGTATTGACATTAAACCCATTATTTACAGGTGTCCAGGATGTGCCATCATTTGCAGATAAAAACACTCCGCGATCTGTTCCTGCAAAAATGTTGGAGCTACTTATAGTTAATGAATAGCCATTAGAATCTGTTAAACCATTATTAACAGCATTCCAAGTTGAGGCGTTATTGGTTGATAAAAAAACTCCGCCTCCCTTTGTCCCTGCAAAAATATTCCCCCCACTTATAGCTAATGATAAGATATCAGTATTAGTCAAGCCCTCATTTAAAGCAATCCAGCTTGCACCGTTATTAGTCGATAAATACACCCCGTTGTATTGGAACCCGGCAAAAATATTAGACCCACTTATGGCAATTGCCGTGGGATGGTACCATGGAGATATTCCATTACTTATTAATGTCCAGTTTGTGCCATTATCTATGGATAAAAATATTCGTCCTCCTGAAGGCCCTCCTGTCCCTGCATATAAATTCATTCCGTCTATAGCCAACGAATGTATATCAATTGGATAACCTAATCCACTATTTACAGCTGTCCAACTTGCTCCATTATTGGAAGAGAAAAACACGCCATAAAGTGTAGTACCTGCAAAAATGTTGGTTCCACTTATAGCTATTGATAAGACAGTGTAATTAATAAAATCTTGAGGTAATCCGTTATTCACAGCCGTCCAACTTGACCCATTATCAGAAGATAGGAAAACACCTCCGCCATGTGTGCCCGCAAAAATATTCGTTCCGTTTGTGGCCAATGACTTGACATAAGTAATTGTTGAACTGGCCGTGACCCAATTGCTTCCATTATTGATAGAAGAATATATCCCTGCGTCTGTTCCTGCAAAAATATTTGTCCCGCTCGCTGCAATACAATTGATAGGGTCACCACCACAAGGACCATTTGTTTGAAGCCATTGTGCATTACAAATCCCACTGTATCCAATAAGTATCAAAATCAATAAGTATTTTGCAACTTGGATGTCTGTTAATTTTTTCATGAATTATACTCCTTTTAATATTATGTACGTATCCTCAAAATTATATTATTGTTCTTTTATTATTCTTCTGACTGAAATTCCATTCTGAAATTTAACTTTAATAATATAGACTCCCGCAGTTAAATCATCAATGTTAATTAACGTTTTCAATCCTAATATAGGTAGACTTTTAAGTAAATGTCCGTCAATGGAAAGTAACTCAAAAAGGGGTTTTTCTAAAGCCGAATAGTACTGGAATTCAAGAGTTAAATGATTTTGGGTAGGATTCGGATAGATTTTGAAGTTTACTTCATTTTCATTATCCCAAATAGAGGTCGGTTTGTTGTTTGCAATATTTGACCTTGTAACATTATAATTAGTTTTTACAGAAGGTGAACAGGGATTGGGATTAACTGCTTCGATTTGGTAATATTCAATGGCAGCAGGTGGCGCTTTATCTGTAGTAAAATTTATAGAGTAGTCAACTGTTTTTAAAAATGTCAAATTAAATAAGTTTGTTCCCCTGTAAATATTATAGGATGGGAAAACGAACCCTTCATAATTATTCCAAAACAAATTATTTATGCTGTCATTTTCTTTGCTGACTGTTAAATGAAGGCTTTTGTGATAAGCACTTAATTCTGTTTCCTGGCCGCAGGTATCAATTGCAGAAATTTTATAGCGATAGGCCTGCTGTGCAGGATTAGAAGCACTGTCAAAAAACAAACTTGGCAAATTGTATGGAACACTACCAATTAAATTGAAAACAGTTCCTTGGGTACCGGAAACATATACATTAAAATGATTTATTTCTAATGTTAAAGGTTTGTTCCATATAATTAGTATTTTCCCAGAAACGCTATCGAAGGTAACAAGACAAATATCTGGATGTTGCAATAGCGATTTGACAAAGACTTCAGTTGATCCAGATTCACTTGTACATCCATCAATAGTCGCAGTAACATTATAGATGCCTGACATTGTGGGTGTAGCATTATTACTTACTATAGGATTTTGTATCGCTGAAGTAAATCCATTAGGTCCTGCCCAAGAATAGGTTGCTCCTGGAATTGTCGATGATGTCAATGAAAGCGTTGAACCAATACAAACAGGCCCGTTGTTTCCGGCGATTGGCATCGGAATTATTATATTTGTACACGAGACGAGTTTAGCAATAAAAACATCATATGCTCCGGAATTAATTAAAGTAGTGTTACCAAAAGAAATGTTGTATAATAGATAACCCCCGGTATGATAAATACTATTCTGTTTGTCTAAAGCTATACCATAGCCTCTATCATCATTAGACTGGCCTGCACTTTTTGCCCACTTAACAGTTCCAGATGAGTCGTAACTTGCAACAAAAATATCAGTTGTAACTAAGTATGGATCTACATTATTTAACGTAATGTCATCAAAAATAATAGATTGACCCTTAAATTGACCTGTAATATAAATATTATTCAGCGAATCTGCAACAATGCTCTGACTCTCTTCACTATTACCGCCGCTAGCACTTCTTGCCCAGATTACATTTCCAAGTGAATTATATTTAACAACAAATATATCAGTGCCACCATTTAGAGATGAATTTGTGAGAGAAATACTACCAAAGGTAATGGATGTACTTGAAAATTTTCCTGTAATATAGGCATCCCCTTCCATATTAGTTGTAATCCCATAACTTTCATCTGTACCGAAATTATTCGTTGCACTTTTAGCCCATTGCACATTCCCAGAAGGATCGTATTTGGCGATAAAGGGACAATAACTTCCTTGAGGACAATTTAATGTAAAATTTCCAAATGTTATTGAAGGTCCCATAAAAGACCCGGTAAGAAATATATTATTCTCTTTATCAGTAGTGATGCCGAACCCCTGATCCGCATATATGTTACCTGCACTTTTTGCCCAGATCACGTCTCCACTAGAGGCATATTTTGCAATGAAAATGTCTGTAAAACCACCTGAATTACTTGCATTCGTTAATGTAATATTACCTAAAGTCATGGTGGGACTTTGAAATCCACCTGTAACATATATATTTCCAACTCCATCAGTAGTTATACTTCGACCAATATCTTGATTATTGCCACCTGCTCTTTTCGCCCAGACCACATTTCCAGCCGAGTCATATTTAACAATGAAGACATTAGACATGCCCATGTTGTTTAAAGTCGTACTTCCAAATGTAATTGAAGGACTATAAAAGTATCCAGTACAATATATATTCCCTTCATTATCAGTACAAATACTTTTACCTGCATCATCCTCAGTTCCCCCAGCACTTTTTGCCCAAATTACATTTCCAAATGGATCATATTTGGCAAGAAACATATCTCTATTTCCGTTATTAGTCAATATATTGCTTCCAAACGTACTGTTTGGGCTAGAGAATTCTCCTACAATATAAATATTCCCTGATCCATCGGTTGCAATACCGCGCCCCAGTTCTGAAGAATTTCCGATTGCATTTTTGGCCCAAGACCAGTTAGGCGTTTGCCCATATAGTCCAATATTTTCAATTAAAATGATGATAATTATGAAAAATGATTGTTTAATGTTTTTCGGCGCTAAAAAATATTTCATAATTTTTCCTCCTAATTTTAAAACCAATATTTTTAGTTTAAATGGTAATCTGTTAATACTACTTTATACAGGCGAGTTCCTTGAAAATAATTCTCCCATCCAACCATACCGAGGCCGGGAACAAAATATTGATAGACGTCGTATCCAACACTTTCTGTGGACTTCAATCCGGACAATTTTTCTGATAATTCATTTTCAAACATTTTGGTATAGAAATTATCTTTACCCAAAGGCAGGAAGAAATGATATTTATAACAACCTGAATAAGATTCAAATGTCGTGCTGATAGATTCACATGTCATAGTTGTAGGAACGGGCACTGCTATCCAATTTGTAACCCATGTATCGTGGGGATTTGCAGGATATTTGTACTCTAGATCGGGTGGGTATTGATAAGGTCCACTATAACCATACGCCCAACAACCATCACTTTTATTCTTATAGTACCATTCAAATTGATCGCCCTGCGCGAACCATTTATAACAGGTTTCTCCCTGAATTGTAATTGTTCCGGTAATGCTGATAGTCACAGTTTGAGGTGTAATATCGGGAAGGTAAGTCCAATAATTACCCACTGCTAATGGCAGAATATTATTAGACGGTGGTGAAGTGGTAGTTGTAAACTCCTTTTCATATCCATAAGCCGTACCTGTGCTGTTCGTGGCATAAGCTCGCACATAATAATGAGTATTCGGATTAAGCCCTGTTAAACTGCTCGTAAAGTTTCCGGGGCCGGACCCGTTGGAGGTTTGATTGTCTGAAATAGTTGGCGACTGCAAAGTGCTCCAGCACACTCCTTTTGCTGACACCGAAGAGTTTCCCTCCGAAGTCACATTCCCGCCGCAAGTAGCCGTGTTCTGAGTTATTTCAGTAATCATAGAGGTGGTAATCTCCGGGAGTTGACCACTAACTGGTGTCGAAAAGGACCAAAAAGCTGACCACCCACCCTCACCTGTTGAAAAATTAGCTTTTGCCCGCCAGAAATATTGGTGGTTTCCTTCCAATAAACCTGATTGCAATTGATATTGAGAAGATGTAATTTCCTGGTTGACAACAATACTTGTAAATCCCGGGTCAGTTGCAACCTGAAACCTGTACTTGACAGCCCCTGAAACTGGTTGACATGTTAAAACCGGAGTAAGTGTGCTGACAGTAATTCCTGATGCTGGCGTAAGTAAAATCGGAGTGGTGCCTGGAATTTCATATTTTGAAAATTGTGGTGTGTCAAAAAAGATCAGTTTGCACCAGATGATTGTGTTTGATGCTGTAATGGCAAATCCAATGGTTGGGAGCAACCATGCCAGCGTTGCAGCCTGGGCAGCGGTTAAAACTTTCAGAGAGACCAGGATACCAGTGGAACCTCCTTCGCCGATCAGGTAACCTGCGCTACTCATCAACAGGTTCATCGTCGTGCCAGCCAAAGCAGTTAAAGTTTCAGAATTGGTCATTTGAGCAGAAAGTTCTTGAATATCCCCGTGTTTCATCAATTGATCTATGATGGGAAGGGCAAGAGCAGCTAAATCGTTTGCATCGCCAATATTTCCGCCAGTGACTAAATCGAGGATGGGGCAAAAAAGATAGGTAAAAATACTTCCACATGTTGTTAGTCCTGTATTATGGATTATGCTGGATGGGGGTGGTGATGAAGGTTGAAAACCGATTCCGATCACATAATATTCCGATTTGAACACATCAGCGCCAATGGAGGGATAGGTGTTATCGTTTTCGATGGTCGGGTTTAAAGCGGTTAAGGTAAATATACTTCCCCAGGAGAATGGAACTCCGCCAAACATTGGCTTTTTTATGCTGCTTACCGCTTTTTCGGTTCCATCTATTTTCAGATCCCGTCGGTACACATCGACCCATCGCCAATTATAGTTTTTTAATTCAACAGGGGAAGTGATATTTTGATGAACCTGAAAATAGGGGTCAGGATTATATTTCAAAGTAGTATCGATCGCGGCATAATCCATGATACACTTCTTCATCAAGGCAATTCCTTGTTCCTGTACTAAAAGGGTTTGAAGTGGTGTACTGTTTAGATTCGATTTTAGAAATGAAACAAAATCCACAAATGACTGCTGCGAATTAAGTTTTGAAAGCCTTCTTGAAGTAGAATCAGGATTTGTAGTTGTAATACCGGGAGTAAGAAATAAAATCCCTTGTGCAGTAGATAAGGCATCAAAAGTAATTGGTTGACCTGCTTTTGACAAGGCAAGACCCCTTAAATGTTGATTTTGATCAGTGATAAAAAGTAATTGCGTGTTATTCTTTGCAACTATCACCGAAAAATTACCGGTATTAACCGCTGAATTATGCTGATAAGCGGATTGGACGCTATTCCCGACACCCCCTATTTCGTTTGTATTTATAGCCCCATTTACTGTAGTAGTTTCAAATGACGGAATTTCCGGATCTGGTTCTTTATCTTTTTTGCAACTATAAATCAGAAAATTAATGAAAATCAATGTAATAATGACGATATAGACATTTCTGTTACCTATGTAATTTGTTTTACGCATATCGTGTCGTTTTAGGTTAACAATAGATCATAAAAACAAGTTTTAAATTTATTTCAAAGGACAAAAAAGGTTCTCAACGTCAGGCTTGAATATAATTGAATGTGTATTACTTACAAGGATTTCAATATTTTTTCCGGTTCAAGATTTTTGACGCTGTTGGTCAACTCCTTAAATTCATATACGCTACCGATTAAATGGATCACAAAATCAGGTTTGCTGTTTTTGTTTGAAAGAAAGGTGAACATTACATAATCTTTATATTTCGGGATTGCATTGCGATCTAAATCTAAAAAGTAATCAATATTTGTACGATTTCCGACGCTATCTGCATAATAAAAAATTATTCTGTTATCACTCATGCATCCAACGTTTTTCTTAAACCGGGTTTTAAGAAATCCATTCAAAGGAATACAATATATCCTTGAATCTTTCTCGTATTGGATTGGTTTTCCATCGGGCTGGTCAAAAAACACAATCAGCTTTCCCCTATACCCTTGCGGGATCAAATAAATTTCCTTTTCACATTGCGTAGAATTTTTGCATCCGAAAACAACCACAAAACAAAAAAAAAGTAATACAAGATTTTTCATAAAATATATTTTTGGTTTTGAAAAATGACCTGAGTGGCAAATCGGATATGATTCTACAACATTATACCACCCAGGACATTTTGATTCATCATCATTACTTTGAAGTACAAGTACAATTTCCTCCGACTTGAGCCGCAGCATCCTTGCATGCCTGTTCATAGGCATCAATATCACTCTTATTTCCGCATTGCTCAGGAAAATCATATGTTTGAGTATAGCCCATAATCGAATAGGTATATTTGCAGGTTGAACACTTTTTGCATGATTGTAAAGAAACACTTCCAACAAAAAAAGTTGCTACTATTAAGAGAGCGAATAATTTTTTCATGACAATTAGTTTTTGTTTTTGGATAATTGGTACAAGAATGAATTTCACGACAATATTTTTCCAGGAGGGCTTCTGGATTGTGATAATCTTTGCGGTACTGGGTCAATTCCGGTAGCCTTACTGCAATAATTATGAACTAAGTCCATGAAAACCATGTTGATTACTATTTTTTGAAAATAGCTACCATAGCTGTGTTGTTTTTGAATTACATATGGCATGATCAAATTTCTATCTGAACTTTTCTATCTATTTCTATCTCATTTATTTAGTCGTACCATTCCAAATACACCGAACACTGAAACCGGATCTGATGGCGTTACCATGAGTATAAACTCCCGGACTTCTATAATAAAGTAAGCGTTCCCACGCAACCCCCTGTATAAAAAGAGTTGATGACCACCAATCGCCTGAGAAACCTATATCAGAAAAACTACCATCTGTATCTCGATAGCCACCAGGCAATGCCGTAAAACCCGTTTCATTGGTTGCGCCTTCATTGGGACTCAACCAATGCTCAATACCAGCTTCTTTCAATTTTCCTGCTGCAACTTCATCGCCCCCAAGCAAGTTAGTCAAAGTAAACCATTCATCGTTGGTGGGCACATGCCAACCGGCAGGGCAAATGTTTCGACTATCATTCACAGCATACCAATTGTATAACCGGCCATAGGTCTTGGAATTGGATGTATTGTTTTCATAATCGCAGTATGCGCCGGTTGAAAGATTTGCCCATGCGTCATCATCTTTCTCGTTTTGTATTGCATCGCCATTTCTGTAACGGGTTACCTTAAGATTTTCAATCATCCAATACTGATTACCGATTTTAATGGTATGATAGACGATGCCATCGATATTCACAATAGAATCGGGTGGAGGAAGTCCATTGCTGTTGGGTCCCTCATCTGTTGTTTTATCACAGGAACTAAAGAATAAGGAAACAGAAGCAATTATTATTAAAAAACAATATTGCCAGGTAGTGGGTTTCAATGTATCCATTCTCGTTTTTTATTGTTATTAATTTATTTCATTCAATAAGGCATTTGGAGGATCAAGGAAAAATAAACTTTTATCCAAAGCGGAAATCAAAACCGGTGAAATCTAAGGATACTGGTTTATTACCATTAAATTCATTGATGAAAACATCCCCATCGGCATTTTTAATCTCAGGAATTCTTGCATAACGACCCGTAGCAAGAAGTTCAAGTTCGAGATAATTCCATGGCACAAAAGTGAGGCCGAGAACCCCATGGTAACCGTAGGTTTTTCCTGAAAATGTTTCTATTTTTGATAAGGTAGTTATAGTATCGTTACGGGTGTGGGTCACGTTTGTTTTTATGATGAATGCACCATTCAAAATACCAACACCAATTCCTAATGTTAAAAACGCACTTTTTCGTTTTGATCCAGGGACGAAAATGAGCGAAAATCCTTTCTCATCGTAAGTAGGTTTGAATTCGTAAGTGGCGGTGAGACGTTCATTATGGTTGCTATAATAATCGAGGTAATAAAAATTCACATTCATTTTCAACGGGAATGCATAAAATTTGTCCCACCAGGGTTCTATCTGGAAAGCATTCAGAAGTCTAAGATCGCCTTTTACCGAGAAACCATATCCAATAAATATGGGCGGCACATTCATACTTGATGTCGGGAAGTAACCGAATTCTGTGAAATAATCTTCAAGGCTTTTATAAAAATATTTCGTGTAGACATTAACATCCCTGGGGAAAATGATAGAGACTTTTCCCTGTCCTCCAATAGCTGCCCTGACAATGAAACGACCATCTCGTTGATGTTTTTGTTGCTTTTCACGGTTCAATGATACCGTATCCCGGGCAAAACAATTAATGCAGGTAAAAACGATGCCGAGAGGAAAAATTATAACTTTTCTCAAGCTGCAATGATTTTTATTTCTTCTATACATTATAGAAATCTTGAAATATGTATGTCAAAAAATCATCTGAATTCTTTTACTTAAAGATTTTCCATTATAGCATATTTACTTTATTGTTGCAGGGATTTCGGACAGGGTGATCTCAGATCTGTAAAGTTTCTTTCCTTTTCCAATATCCCGATAAGTGTAACCATCGGAATTTGTCAGTGAAGGATCGGCGTTTCTTGACAGAAGAAAATCTACAAAACTGGGCAAACCCAGATCTGCCGCATACATTAACGCAGAATTTCCGTTGTTGTCAACAGCATTGATGTTAGTGCCTTTGTTCAGTAACAGCTCAAGCAATGATTTCCCCGCAAGTGTCAGGTATTTATCCTGAAGGATAATTTTCTCTTTCTCCAGACTGAAGAAATACATCATAGGTGTTCGTCCAAGCAGGTCGGTAGCGTGGATATTGACTCCCTTTTTCAACAGGAAATCTGTAATTACCACATCGCCGTTGAAACAAGATAACATTAAGGGGGTACAACCACTGAGAGTGGGTTGCTGTAAATCAGCATCCTCATCAGCTAAAAGTTCAACATTCGGAAATGATTGCATGATAATAGAAACATGAAGTGCAGTGGCTCCCTGGTAATTCCGGTCATTGATCGTGGCCCCATGCCGGATCAATATACTAGCAATTTCTGTGTGATCATTTGTTACTGCATTCATCAACGGAGTATATCCATAGTTGTCTTTCTGGTTAACAGGAACACCCTTTGAGATAAGGTACGACACATAGGATGACTTATCATTCCAACAGGCGTACATCAGCGGCGTTTTTGCCTCATTATTCCTCGGATTAGGCTCTGCTCCATGCAATAGAATACTTTCTGTTAATTCTTTAGCCGATGGTTCCATTGCATAATGTAGGGGAGTATTCCCGTCATTATCGGTTAATGTAAGATCGGCACCTTTATTCACCAAGTACAAAGCTGATTGGATAAAGCCTTTTTCTATCGCAACAATGAGCGGGGTCTTTCGTTCAAGGTTTTGCGCATTTATATTGGCCCCTTTACTGATCAGGTAATCGAAAACCTGGTCGTTTTCTATACTATAAAATAAAGCTGTACGGCCTGAATTGTCAATAAGTTCAAGATTAGCGCCTGCCGATAAAAGGAGTTCGGTGTTTTCAAAATTCCCGTTTCTGGAAGCATACATAAGGGCAGTGCATCCGGAAGAATCTTTAATATCTATAAAAGCTCTGTATTGAATAGCAGCTCTTATAAATGCTGAAGAATTATTTCTGGCAGCAAGATGAATTACAGCACTTCCTTCGTAGTTAAGTAAATTAATCAAATTCGGTTGCTTTTTCAGTGTTTTGCAGAATTCTGCAAGGTTCTTTTTTTTAAAAGTTTGAAATAATTTTTGTGCAGACAGCCTTTCAGAAATGGATATCAATAGAATAACCAGGATAACAGGATATACTATTTGCACCTTTTTCATTCTTTTTTTTCTTAAACTATCTTAATCAATCCGTATTCTTGCGAACCAGATCGTGTTTCCCGATTTATCAGCGCCAAACATGGTTATTTTATTTTCGTTCGGAATCCGTATGTATGGAAAATTGTTATCGGAAAAATACTTCTCCCCACCGTAAACCTTGAACTCACTGATATTGCTTGATTTCAAATTGATCTTTCCCAAGGTGGGATAAGTTAACAATCGCTTTTTTAACAAAGAAGACAACTCCGACATCCCCGCTAATTGAAAACCTATCCCTTTGCCTTTTTCTCCCTTAACTTCCTGAATGATCCAATACACATTTTCCTTATTATTACTTTCGAATACAATTTGTGGAGTCGGAAAGTCTCCATTATTTTCTTTCGTATCTATCCCAAATTGGGAACGTAACGTTCCTGTATTACTAAAATGGAAACCAATAATGTCTTTATATGCAAGTTCCCGGTTTCCAGAAATGGCATTAAATTTCCCACCCCAGTTTTGTCCGACAATCAGCAAATCTCCATTTTCAAGCACTAATGCTTCATCAAGTTCAAACTTCTTTCCTTTGTATTCCGGAGCCTTTTTTTGATTTGGAGGAGTGTGATTCTTAGCTTCGAATTCATCAAAATTAGTTTTTGTGATATATGCAATTTTATGGTCAGAAATTTTCATGACCTGAAAGGCATCAAATTTGGTTTTCTCAATTTCTACGTCTGTAAGAACTTCAAAATATTTATCTTTAACGTCATAGCAAGGGCCATAGATGATGAACTCGTCTGGATTATTCCCCACTACAATTTCATTAACAGCCCAAAAAGCAGAATTAGATTTGACCGGAATGTTATCAATAATTTCAAGTTTCGAATTTAACCTGATAAAGGTATATCTGTTTTTTTCAGGATCAGGAGTGCCCTCGTCAACAGGTGCGAATAAATAAACCAGCTCGATTAAATTTTCATCTTTATCAGTAATTGTCAGGGAATTAACAAGGCCTTGTGGATAATCAAATTTTATTTCAAGATCTTTTATGACGTCCAGATCGTTATTAAATTTTAAGAAATGAATGTTTTTATATCTACTGTATTTATCTTGTTCATTTTTTAATCCGGAAAGAGTATACAATTCACCATTAGCATGGTTTGTTGCGCTGGAAAGGAAATAATATTTTTCGCCCTTATCACTTTTAGGTTTGACCTTTTCAAGTGTTTCAATTCTAGGCAGATAAATTCCAAAATACCAATCATAGCCTTCTTTTATTTTAACTTTCCTTACTACGAGTTGGCCGGTCAGATTAGGCAGAGCAATATTACCTATGACTTCTGTCTCCTCAACTTTAAAATTCCACCATGGATATTTTAATTTTGCATCTTTAAACTCTAATTCATGATTTTCTGTACTTATAAAGTTAAAATCCTTATCAAAACTGAATATCTCAAATTTTGCTTTGGTAGTTGTTGCTTTTGTAACATAAGTAAGAACGTAATTACCTGATTTTTCATCAAATATAGCCTGACTTAAATTTCCTCTTTTTGCTTTGCCGGAAATTTCATAGGTCTTTTCAATTTCAATATCCTGTCCAAACCCGGTTGACAGGTAAAAAACCGTAAACAGCGTATAAAGAATTTTCTTCATGATAATTCCTCCCTTTTTAGTTAAAACTAATTTGTTTCATATTGATTAGCGGATTGTGATGGATGAAATTCCGGGCAAGGAGCTGGTGCATTAATGCAGCAAGAAGAGGATAGGATGGTGGTTATCAAAAACGATAACGCAGATGGATTTATTCCCGAAATTTTTATGTAAAATGTTTTCATTTCAAATTCCATTTGAAACCAAACATAACAGTTATTTAAAAAACAATTGTATGGTCTTGGCGAACCATTTGAAAGCATTGAAATATAAACAATCTTTATAAATATTTGTTAGGGTATTAATAAAACATATTCTAAATAAAAATGACGTTTTCTAATTAGACTGATTTTAAATAAATTAAGCAATAACATTAGGGCTAAGATAAACATAAATATTGAGAAAGCAAGTTTTTATTGTTCTAATTTCGATAATGAATTTTAAATGTACTATTTCATAGTGATGTAAATAATTATTTCATAAAAAAAATAGCGTGGCCAGGTAATTACCTCCCTGTCGTTTTGTGCGCGTCTGGGAGTACCCTAATCCCTAACGCAACGCATAGAATACCCTAAATTTTCATCGCCCCAACCCCGGCTTGCTTCTATATAAGTGCGGGAAAGGGTTCGGAAATAGGCATAGGGTGTATTCCTTCGACTAGAACTCCACCAATAGCCGTAATCGCCAATGTAACAGAATCCCCAAATGAGCATACGGTAGCCTGCAGGAAAGGCTGTAAACCCACTTTCGTTGGTTGCACCAGAGTTAGGATAATACCATAAACCGGTGCCAGCCTCTATAGTACCGGTCGATTTCATTTTTCCACCGGCCACCGATGAACCCCCGAGAAAAGTAGTTAAAGTTGTCCATTCAGCATCCGTCGGAACATGCCAGCCAGTAGGACAGATTCCCTTCACTCCCGGGGTGGTCACATATTGCATCATCTCGTTCCATTGGTATAAGCCTCCATAAATGACACAATTAGATTCATCGTTGTTATAACAATACTTCTCAATGGTTCCGTTGTTGGATTGCTCTTGGGTATCTGGAATTTTCGCTCCAATGTTCAGGTTTTCCTTTAGCCAGCACTGGGTTCCCATCTGAACCGTGTTGTATGACTGGCCTCCATAAACAACAGTGGGCGTGCCGGGGCATGGCACGCCTGAAGGCGGGGTTGTTGTTACTATCAGTTTCACCTTAGCCTGCGTTGAGTAAGTATTAGGGAAACTTTGAAGCCCGTTCCATATAATATGCTTCCCTGTTCCAGGACTTATGGGTCCGGTATCGCCTGTAAGAAAACCGGCTGGTATGGGCATAAATGTATTACCCCCGTTAAAGCTGGCCTCAATAGCGATGTAATATGCATTTGCAGTTCCACTAAGGGTGAAATAGACATCTGTCAATCCGGTGCCATCGGTTCGCTGGGAAACCTGTATATTAGTGATGGAATCCGATTGGGAAAACAAGTCCAGGGTAATGGCAAAGCAAACGATGAATATTAAACTATTTTTGCTTTTCATTTGTTTCGAGTTTGAATTTTCCTTCAAATCTTAATTACAATACTCAGTTAGTTTTTAAGCGGCAATTCTACCCCATTCCAGCAGTTCTTTGACAATTTTCTGATTTTTCGCAGAGTTCGGGTTAATTGCGAACCTGCAAATAAATC
>Ga0247841_10005721_pt1 | contig 19828 bp, 17 predicted proteins | sample LaCruzMarch2015__2_FD_192410 | JGI IMG/M metagenome (GOLD analysis project Ga0247841, IMG submission 192410) | Freshwater microbial communities from meromictic Lake La Cruz, Castile-La Mancha, Spain - LaCruzMarch2015_18m | ecosystem: Environmental > Aquatic > Freshwater > Lake | place: Spain... | reverse complement strand
ACAAATGTCCGGATTTCATCGCGTACGCGGCGGTAGTGGGCCAGCGCCTCTTCTTCGGTCTTGGCATCCCGGGCCAGGGTTGGAGGGTCGTCAAATCCCACATGAATTTTTTTCGCGTTGCCTGCGAAAAAAGGGCAGTTTTCATGTGCGTGGCCGCAGACCGTGACGACATAATCAAACGCGATATCCTTGAACTCGCCGACCTGTTTGGAGCGATGACCGGAAATATCCACGCCCGCTTCGGCCATGACCTGCACGGCGCGCGGATTCAGCCCGTGCGTCTCGATGCCGGCCGAATATGCCTCGATGGCATGGCGTTTCAAATGCCGCGCCCAGCCCTCGGCCATCTGGCTGCGGCACGCATTGCCGGTGCACAAGAACAGAACCCGCAGTTTGCTCATGGATTCGACTATTTTGCCAAATCCCAAAGATCATGAACAAGAAACACTTTGTCAATTCTATCCTTGCTGGTGGTCTTGACAGAACCTACAATTTCAGATGCATGGATGTACTTCGTCTCGGATGAGAGAAGTGCTTTATTACGCGAAAAAACAAGGTCAAGCTGGTACGACATCTCGTAGCCCGGATAGCCCGGGATCGGCAATTTAATCGTTCGCGGCTGACAGTGGACGCCCAGAGATCGCATGATAACCGTCACGAGATTTTCAAACAGTTGGCCTATGCGTTTTCTGGATTGATTCTGGTTCTCGAACGAATCACCGATGCACCCTATGGATTGCTGAAGTGTGTAGACGACTTTGTTGACTACTTTTTGTGCGGCGAGTTTCTCGTAGTGTTGGTCGCCGCGCAGTGATTTTTTGAGTTTTGCGATGCGGGCAATAATGGATTGAAAAGCGTTGCAGTAGTCGCTAAACTTACTTGCGTTTTCGATAAACAGTGTTGTATTGAGTGGCCGAGTGATTCTGTTTGCGTGTTGATCCGGGTACTGGTAGAAAACATAGTGTGGATTTGAAGGCGAAACAATACGCGTTGGCTTTTCCGCACCAAGAAGGTTCAAGAACGCAGATGCCACAACAAAGTAGTCATCAAGCTTCTGAAAGGCATTGCGATCTTGAACGCTTGCCTGCAAATCGTGGAGAGAATGCATTATCATCTTATAGACTTCCTCCGTTCTGAGTTCTGACGGTCGTACTCAACCCACTTGTTGACTGGCCAATTTTCTACTCTCTCTATGCGATCGGCCGCCCACGCGCAGTATTCGACTGATTGATCGCAGCCCAGCCATCTGCGCCGGAGTTGCTCGGCGACGACACAGGTCGTCCCCGATCCCAAAAATGGATCAACCACGACATCGCCTTGATTGGTTGATGCAAGCACTATCTTGCGCAAAAGTTCCTCGGGTTTTTGTGTGGGATGCGCTGTTTTTTCATGCATGCCGTTGCAGGTGGTTGGAATTTCAATGACATCTTTTGGCTTTGCACCGTTTGGATGCGGTTCCCATAGTCTGCCACCGTTCGCTTCCTTGCCATATTGGCTTGTCTCAGCTTGAGGATGGACAGGATATTTTAGCGTGTGACTTCCATAAGGAATGCGCACAAGATCTGTGTTAAAGGTGAAGTGCGTGCCCTTCCTTAGATGGAGCATGCTTTCGTGAGACCTGCCCCAGTCGTTGCCGAGATTGGCTTTGTTCATGTAATACCATACCAACCAGCGACAGCCTTTGAAAAACTTGGAGGCCGGATGTTTGAGATCCGCTAGCACTTCAGAAAAACCGCATATGTAGAGCGTGCCTGACGGTTTGAGCACGCGCGCGGCCTGCTCAATCCAGGTGAGCGACCATGCGATGTAATGTTCTTGGGACTCGAACGTGTCCCATTCTGCTTTTTTAATGTTGTAAGGTGGATCGGCAAACACAAGATCAACTGACTCTGAATCTAAAGAAGAGAGCCACTGGATGGCGTCGCCAACGTGAATCTCGCCGTTGGGGTGTTTGTAATAGAGTTGCGGCGTTTGGTCTATATCGCTAACTTCATTTGTAATACCACAAGGCAAGATCTGTCCAAAAAACTCTTCTGCCACTTTCACGCGAGCATACGCGGCAGGCGGTTCTTTTACAACACCAATGTTTTTGCGATCACTGCACTTCTTTCTCTTTGCGGCAGTGCTCACTGTGTTTTTACTGGTCGCCTGTGATGAAGCGTTCAAATGTATCTGCAAACTATTGTTTTTTTGTCTTTTCACAAATGAATTATAGCAACAAGTGACATTCCCGGCAATCTCAATACGCAATCTTACTCTGTTTCATTTTTGCCCACAGCAGCAAGGTCGAGCTGAACACGACCGTAACACAGCCCGCCTCCTGAAACAGCACGGCAATAATCGGCGTCATCATGCCCAGCACACCCAGCGTCAGGCCGATGACATTGTAAATCATGGAAAAGAAAATGTTGAGTTTGATGCGCCGCAGCACCGTGGCCGACATCCACATGAAATCCACCACGCGTGAGATGTCGTCGGTCATCAAGGTGACATCGGCCGTCTCGATTGCCACATCCGTGCCGGCTGCGCCCATGGCAATGCCGACATCGGCTTGTGCCAGGGCGGGCGCGTCGTTGATGCCGTCGCCAATCATGCCGACAACCTGGCCGTCCGCCTGCAATTTCTTGACAAAGGCCTGCTTGTCTTCCGGCAGCATCCCGGCCTGGAAATCATCCACGCCTATGGCTTGGGCGACCGCAGCGGCGACCTGCGGATGATCGCCCGTCAGCATCGTGATGCGCTGGATGCCCATGCGCTTGAGCGCGCGGATCGTCGCCGGAATCTCGGGGCGGATTTGATCGGCAATCGCCAGCACACCAATCGGTTGACCGTTGTGCGCGACCAGCACGGCCGTGCGCCCTTGCGCGGCTTGCTGGTGCAGCGCTTCCTCGACCGGCGCGGCCAGTGGCACGCCGGCCTCGCGCAGAAAATCCGGTTTGCCAACCAGAATCCTGGCCGCATTCCACTGCACTTCAACACCCATGCCGGTCGTGCTGTTGAAATGCTCCGGATCCGGTATGTCAAGATTGCGCGCGCGCCCGGCCGCCAGGATGGAGCGGCCGAGTGGATGTTCAGAGTGCTTCTCGGCAATGGCCGCCAGCCGCAGAATATCGTCGCTGCTAAAGCCGTTGAGCGAAATGATCTCCACCAACGCCGGCTTGCCAAACGTAAACGTGCCGGTCTTGTCCACCAGCAAATGATTGATCTTGTGCGCCAGCTCTAGAAAACTGCCGCCTTTGATCAAGACCGCGCGGCGCGCCATGTTTGACACGCCGGCCGTCACCGCCGTCGGCGTCGCAATCGCAAAGGCGCACGGGCATGCCACCAGCAAGACCGACACGGCCGTATGCACGTCGCCGGACAGGGCAAACGCGAGCAGCGCAAGCAGGACCACCGCGGGCAGAAACCAGGTGGTGAACCGGTCGGCCAGATTTTGGATGGGCGCGCGGGTTCCTTGCGCCTCCTGCACCAAATGCACAATTCTTGCCAGGGTCGTGTTCTCGCCGACGGTCTCCGTCCGGATTTCAAGCCGGCCGGATTCATTGAGCGTTCCGCTGAAGACATTACTTCCCACGCATTTCTCCACCGGCATGGACTCGCCCGTGATCGGCGCCTGGTTGACGCTGCTGGCCCCGGCGGTCACGACGCCGTCCACCGGAATGCGCGCGCCGGGCTTGACCAGCACGAGGTCGCCGACCTGCAGTTCGGCCACTGGCACCTCCACGTCGTGTCCCTGCCGGCGTGTGGTCGCCATCTTCGGACTGAAATCGAGCAAGTCGCGAATGCTCTTGCGCGTCTTGTCCAAGGTGTACGATTCAAGCGCACCGGCCACGGCCATGATCACAACAATAATCGCCGCCGGCCTGAATTCGCCCACCGCCAGCGTGGCAATCAACGCGACCGCAACAAAGACATTGACCGTGATCTTGTGTTTGGCGATGTCCTTGAAGCCGGCAATAAAGCGTTGAAAGCCACCGAACACGGTCGCGATAATCGCCAGTGCCGCGTTGACGAACGTTGGGCCAATCTTCCAGTGCGCCAGCGCCCAGCTCACAACGATCAACCCCGCGACAATCGCCGGGACAAGCGCCAAGACGGCTATGTCTTTATAATTGGACCGGCGGCACAGTGCGTTGTTGCTCATGCAGTACTCGTGGTTGGGATGATTATCCGTGCGGTTACGTGCGCGCCGCAGCTGCGCCGCGGTCTTTCTGGCTTGGTTGCTCTTTGCTGCCCGCCGTGCTGGGCGCGCCGCAGCAATCGCCGCCGCCGCCACAGCAGCCGCCGGTCTTGGTCATGGATTCCCAGATCGCCGCCCAAAATCCTTTTTTCTTCGGTTCGTCTTTCATAGTTGGTACCTTGGTGTGGTTGGTTAAAATGTCGCCAATAAATACAGCCCGGCACCGGTCAGCAGGACGCCGGCGACGGTGCGAATGACGGCTTCCGCCTTCTGCGCCTTGATCGCCGTCTTGCCGAACGAAATGCCAAACAGGATGGCGCCGAGCGGCAGACTGAATCCGATGCCAAACGCCGCCATGAGCAGCATGCCCCAGAGGATCTGGCCCATCAGGATGCTGGCGCCAATCACAATGAAAATGCCCGGATTGCACGGTAGGGATGAGGCCGCCACGCCGCCGCCCATCAGCAATCCGACAATCACCGTGCCCAGCATACCGTGGTCGGCTGAACGCGCTTCCGCCGTGCGCGTGAACTGCGGCAGTCTTGCCGGCAACAGTTTTAACGCCGCGAGGCCCAGCACGACGGCAATCACGCCGGCAAACAGCTTCCAATAGCGACCGAGCAATGCTTGCGCGGCCTGCCCCACAAATCCGGCGATAAAGCCCAGGATGATCAGCGCCAGTGTGGTGCCGATCATGAACGACAGCGCCGAGACAACGGCCGCGCGCCGCGAACTGTCTTGGCGCGTGCCCGAGTAGGCAATCAGCATGCCCATCGCCGGCACGGTGCAGCACGCGCTGGCGATCGCGCTGATCAGCCCCAGCAAGAATGCCAATGGCAACGCCATCGGACTCGTGCTGGCCTCTTGCAGCGTTTTGGTAATGGTTGCAAGCATGCCCGCCTCCGTTAATTGCAGCCTGCTTGGGACGGACCGCAGCCGCCGCTGGCGGGGCCGCAGCCGCCGCCACCACTCGAGGCGGCGACAAAGCCCTGCACTAATTTTGCCTCGGTAATGTCGCCGGAGACCGGCGCCGCGCCCCGGCCCTTCACCATTGCCAGCACACACGGCACGGGTGATTGCGCCGCAATGCTCTGGTACTCCGGCGCCGTCGTCTTCAAGGTGAAGATGCCCACCGTGCGGCCTTGGGCGCCGAGCGTCTTGGCGGCCGCCTGCATCTGCGCCAGCGGGGGCGTGCCGCTCTTGCCCGGCAGAAAGACAAAGACCGCATCAGTCTTGGCGGCGGCCGTGTTCAATTCGGCCAGCGTCGCAATCTCCGTCACCGCGCTCTCGGCCGGTGTGGCAGCAAGGACGGCCGGCGCGGCCGGACTGTCCGCAACCGCGGCTGGCTGCGCTGCGGCCGGCGCGGTAAAGTTGGCCGCCGGCACGGGCACCACCGCCGCGCGATTCTTCTTGATGATGGCCCGCGCCACCAGCCCGGTCGCGGCCACCAGAATGAGCACGCAAAACATCATGCGCACGCGGCCGAACGAACCGCCGCTGGTGCAGCAGCAGCCGGGGCTGCAGCCCTCGGCCTGGGTGTTCATGCCATCCGTTTTGTCTGTGCTTGCTGTCTTCATTGGTTCTCTTTTTTGAGGGTTAGTTTCAGTCACAACAGTTCTTAGTGATAGCATTGGCAGAGCGTGTCGCGCGATGTCCGGTTCACGGTTTTCAAGCGCCGGGCATCCGCTTCAATTTCGCGCGTGGCGGCGGCGGCGGCGATCAGCCACGTCACGGCTTTGCGCGCGACCGGGCTGGCATTGCGGCCGGCCAGCGCATAGTACACCCATTTGCCGCGCTTGCTGGCCGCGACCACGCCGGCCTGGTGCAGGATCGACAGGTGCTTTGAGACCGTCGACGGCGCCAGCTTGAGCAGGCCCAGCAACTGGCACACGCACAGTTCGCCGTTGCGCAGCGCCAGCAGCAGGCGGACGCGATTGGCATCCGCCAGCGCGCCGGTGATCAGCAACAGTTCCTGCAACGATGGTTTGCGGTTCATAAAATATATTCCATTACTATTATACTTCGCCAAGTGTCGAATCATTGTAGCGTATCGGCGCGGCATTGTCAAGTAGCCTGCGGCGGCGCGCCTTGGGCACGCGGCGCGGGGTGGTGTGGCGCTCACAACCGGCAGGTAAGGGCGCTTGATGCATTTGGCCAGCCGATCGTGGTCACCGGTGTTGCCGCAATCGAGCGGGAAGCGGACAAATGCAAACCCAAAGCGGATCGGTGGACCGCGATCATTGAGGGGCACGCGGCATGTGGCCCAGATGCTGAAGGAAGGGCAGGCGGTGGCGTGATTGGCCGCGAAAACGGCGACCTCCTTGCCGATCCGCGTTGCGCCATTTTGTCAACTGCCGATGCATGACCCGATCTGTATTCTCCCACTCATTGCAGCCGTTGCCATGCGGCGAACGCGGCCATGAGCACGCATGCCAGCGGCAGCCCGCCGCCCGGCTCCGGAAAAGCAGGATTGATGCTGCCGGGCGTGCCCGGCGTGTTTTCCTCGACGCGCCAATCGTTGGTTTGATCGGACTCAAGATAGTCACCGGCCGGTGGATCAAAATAGCGATACAGGGCGCGGCCGTTGGCCGTCTGCGTGCCGGGCGTATGCACGGTGCGGGCATTATAGCCGGCCGCATTGGTGATCATGGCGTAGCGCCACATGTACTCGCTCAGCTCGTTGAATTCGTCCGCCAGTGTCGTTTGCGTGCCATTATTGTTCCACAGAATGGCATCCACGAAATGGCCGCGCGCGTTGCCGAGCGCAAGCTGATAGGCCGTGCCGGTGAAAGGCAATTCACTGGCGGCGAGGTACAGCCGCAGGAGATGATCGCCGGCGGACGTGGCCTCTGACCACGCCGGTTCGCCGATCTGGATCAAGGCATAGTCGCCGGGCTGCAACAGTGCCGGCGCGGTGGCAATCAAGCGCCGACTGCCCGGACTCCCCATGCTCCAGCCCTGCAGGTCTTGCGTGACGTCGCCGGCGTTATACAGTTCAACAAACTCATTGGATTTGTCGGAGCTGCGCCAGACATTTACTTCGCTAATCAAAATCCGGGTGCGCGCCAGCGGCACGGGCGCCGTCAGGGCATAGCGATACACTACCGGATAATGGTCCGAGGCTTGGATGCTATCCAGCCAATGCAGCCCGGCGGGCGGCGTGCCGACATCAGTGCGAAAGACAAACTGAAGGGTGTTGGTCAGGCGCGGGTTGGGGAACTGATAGTCGAAGCGATTGGTGCCCCAATAGTAGGTTTTTTTCAGGCCGTTGACGGGGTTGACGGGCGTGGTGGTCAAGCGTACCTGGGCGGCGCCGTCGCTCAGGATGGCGACCGCCTGGCCTTGCGCTGGCGTCTCCCAGTCGGTGTTCATGTCGCCGCACAGCAGGACTTGTTCCGCGGGCGCGTTCGTGGCGCGTTGGGCCAGGCAGGCGCGGATCATGCGCGCCTCGTTGTCGCGGCGGAGCGGGTCGTAGAACGGATCCGTGCCGCTGCTGCCGGTCGCTTTCAAATGCGCGCTGAAAACGTCGAGCGGGTCGGCCGCCGGCAGGCGCACGCGCGCCCACAGCAGCTCGCGCGTGAATTTGTTGGTGTAATCATCAAGGTAATTGCCGGTTGTCACCCAGGTGTTGGTGACGACATCATCGAAATCAACGAGCGGATAGCGGCTGAAAATCGCCTGGCGATTGGCGTTGTCGTGATTGCCGCTGCGCACCATGTAATAGTTGGTCAGGTACTGGTCGCGCAGCAGGCGGGCATATTGGATGGCATTGGCCGCCGCCGGCAGTTCTTGCAGGGCGTAAACGTCGGCGTTGAGATGGCGCAGAATGCGGCCGGTGGCATGAAACGCGCTGGACGTGCCCGTGCTGAGCGCCTCGTGGACATTGAACGTGACGGTCGTGATGACGCTGGCGGCAAGAACTGGCGCCGCCAGCAGGCCGATGCCCATGCAGCCACCCGCGGCGCGCGTCATCCAGCGTTGCAGCAGTAGTCGCAGTGCCAATGCCAAAATAACGCCTGAAACAGGTGAGGCAGCCAGCGTGGTTGCGTGATGGTTACGGCAATACGTTCACGACTAGTATAGCATAAAGCAGGCATGGGAGCGGCATCCGGCTTGCCCCTCGGATCCGGCGACTCTTCCAAGTAGCGGCGGTGTCGCGCCGTTCCGCTGCTGGCGCATGCGCTGCTGGCGGGACTGGCTGGTGCCAGCCAGAGCAACGAGCCGAGCCGGCTCATCTACGACCGGCGCTGCACGTAGACGCGGCGGCTCGCCGCGTTATCCGCCCAATAAGGTACCCACCCATATCGCCCAAAAACAATTGCTCGGGCTAGAGTCCAGAACTCCTGACATACCTTTCGCTACTTTCCATATTTGACGGGCGTCACGGCGTGTTGGAGCATCGACAGTGGGGGGGGCCTAAACTGTCCGCTTTTTCGGAAGTGTGTTGTCAAATGAAAGCATGGCCCATATCTGGCAGTTGGTATGTGTTGTTGCTCCCCACCGCGCTTGCCTCGGTGGAAGCAAAGATTGAGAAAAAAGCGCCGGCGCGCCTTTTTACTCAATCTCATTCACCCACGACGCGAGGTCGTGGGGGTCTCAGCACACCCACCCAATCAACCCGTGTGCGTGTTTGCATTCGTCGTGTTTACCGGGGTTGCCTTTACTTCTGTGTTGGCACCGTCGTGTTTTTTCAATCTTATCAATTATAAGTCGATGAATAATTCTTCCGCGGCGAACGCATGCGCCGCGGCCGCCCGGCGGAATTTGCCGGAGGCACTCGGTGCGAGCTCGTCCACCAGCGTCACGCTGACCTGCGCACCGGCGCCATACACGTCGCGCAACGCACGTTCAACCGGGCCGCGCACATCGGCCGGCGCATCCGCTTCGGCGACAATCGCAATGGCATACATGCCGGGCGCCGACTGCTGCAGTTGATAATCAAACACGCCGGGGCAGCCTGCCATGGCGGCATCGAGGCGGGCTTCCGTCACGGCCCGGCCTGCGGTGGTGGTGGTCAGATTCTTGATGCGGCCCTCAATCGCGGCGGCAATAAAGCCGTGGGTGCGCCCGCATGGGCAGTGCCCGTCAGGCCGCAAGCGGATCAGGTCGCCGACATCAAAACGGACATACTGGCACCATGGATTGTGAAAGGGCGTGACCAGCATGCGGCCGAGCAACGGGCCGCCGTGCGCGCTGCTGCACGGCAGAAAATCCACCCGGCAAAACGCGGTGTTGTGGTGGAAGCAGCCGTGCTCGCATTGCATGAAGACATAGCCGGTTTCGGTCGTGCCGTACGAGCTGATCAGCGGCGCCGAGAACACCCGTCGGATGGCGGCGCGCGCCGCGTGGGTCGGCAGTTCGAAGGTCAGGATGATCAACGGCGGCTGCCACACATGCACTTGGTGTGCGGCGGCAAAGCGTGCCAAGCGCGCCAGATACGACGGATTGGCTTCCAGCACGAGGGGTTGGAATTCCGCGAGCTCATCCAGCATGCGCCGGCAGAGTGCCGGTGTCCACAAGGTGGGCGCACTCTTTTCATTGAGAAACAAGAAACGCCCGTCGCGCCGTTCGGCCATGGCCAGGTCGCGCGTGTCATCGAGCACGCCGACGCTGCGCGCGCTGGTCAGCAGCGCCTCGCGATGCGCGCCGAGTGACAGGCGGGCGGTGTGCGCGTTCAATTGCCATGAGGCGCGTTCGCTGGCGTCCCACCACGGCTGATGCCAGACATTGGTGACGCGCTCGTCAGTCGTGCCGCTGGTATGCACTAATTCGACTGCGCCGCTGGCGATGCCAGCCTGCAGGTCGTGTGTGCGCGGCGCAAAGCTGCGCGGGCTGGCCTGGCGCAGATCGGCCTTGGTCAGCATCGGCATGGCGCGGTAGCGGCGGTCAATATCGGCATCACCGCCCGGATCACACGCGCGCCACGGCGCATAGGCCGGGATATCGCGCAAGGCATGGTCGAGCGCGGCCCGGCTGGCGTCGGCATACGCGCGGGAAAACGCCATCGGCGTCAGCCGGATTGATCCGGCACGGGCTCGTGCGCTTTGCGGCCGTAGACCCGCTCGTACGCCCGGCAGCACGGGCACACGTGCGTTTCCACGCGGCGGACAAACCAGAAGGCAAACCCGCGCTGCTGCCGCTGCGCGCGGCGGCAGGCCGGGCAGGTCAGGCACAAATCGGCCAGGGCGCGTTGCAGGCGCGAGGGCGGTGGTGGGGACGTCGTCATTGCAGGTTCTCCTGAGTGGCCAGCCAGCGCTCGTAGAGCGCGTCAATTTCCGCGGATACGGCGGTCACGCGCGTGACCAAAGACTGGCCGCGCTGGTGCTCGCCGGCAGCATAGGCATCGGCGGCGGCGCGTTCGGTTGCGCCGCGCTCCTGCTCGAGCTGATGAATTTGTTGTTCAAGGGCGGCGTGTTCCTTGGCCGACATTTTCTTGCGGGCCGCGGGCACGACCGGGCGCGGGCGCGGCGCGGCGGCGCGCGCCGGCTTGTCCGAACGCTCGGGCGGCGCGGCGGCGCGCTCGGCGCGTTCATACCAGAATTCAGAATACGAGCCGGGATACGAGACAATCGTCTGCTCGCGCACTTCCAGCACGCGCGCCACCAGCGTGTCGAGAAAATAGCGGTCGTGTGAGACGACCAGCAGCGTGCCGCGATAGTCATCCAGCGCGGCTTCGACGGCCTCGCAGGTTTCAATATCAAGATGGTTGGTCGGCTCGTCCAAGATCAGGAAGTTCGGATTGAGTTGCATCAGGCGCGCCAGTTGCAGCCGGTTGCGTTCGCCGCCCGAAAGTTGGCACACTTGTTTTTCCACATCATCGCCGCGAAAGAGAAAACGGGCCAGCATGTTGTACGCCTCCTGCTGCGAGGCCGCGCCGGCCGCCATCAACACCTGCGTCAAGGTGCAGGCGGGATCCAGCACTTCCTGCTGCTGCGCGCAATAGCCGACCGAAATGCTCGGGCCGATGCGCAGCGTGGGATTGTCCCAATGCGCGTGGGCAATAATGTCGCGCAGCAACGAAGTTTTGCCGCAACCGTTGGGGCCAACCAGCGCGACGCGCTCACCGGAGGTTAATTCAAAGGTGACGTTGTGCAACAAGACGCGCGCGCCATAATTTTTTTCATACTGCTGCACGCGCAGGACGATGTTGGCATGCGTGGCGTGGGCGCCGAAACGCATCGCCGCACTGCGCACAGTGGCCTCGGGCGCGGCCACGGCTTGGGCCTCCAAATGGGCCAACTGCGACTGGCGCGCGCGGTAGCGGGTGCCCCAGGTGCTGTGGACTCTGGCCAGGTCGGCAAAGCGCTGCACCAGTGCCTGCACGCGCACCAGTTGCTTTTGATAGGCGGCATGCGCGCGTTGCTGGCTGAGCTGCGCATGCAGTTTTTGTTCGCGATAGGCCGAGTAGTTGCCGCGGTAGCGCGTCAGCGCGCCTTGGCTGATCTCGGCAATGCCGTTGGTGACGCGATCCAGCAAATAGCGGTTGTGCGAGACCATCAACACCGCGCCGCGATAGCCAGCCAGAAAGTCTTCGAGCCAGGCAATGCCGACATAATCAAGATGATTGGCGGGCTCATCCAAGACCAGCAATTCCGGGCGCGCCAAAAGTGCCTTGGTCAAGGCCACCAGGTTTTGTTCACCGCCGGAGAGGGCGACAACAGCTTGGGCCCAGCGCGCGCCCAGGCCAAACACCTCGAGCATGCGCAGCGCGCGCGCCTCGGCATGATCGCCATCCACCAGCTCAAATGCGTCGCGCGCCACCTGATAGTCACGCATGGCTTTGTCGAGCGTGGCCGGGCTGGCGTGCGCCATGCGCTCTTCACAGGCGCGCAACTGCACGCCGCAGCGCCGGCATTCCTCCAGCACATAGTCGGCCACGGTCTCGTCGTCGTTGACGCAGACATGCTGCGGCACATAACCAACGCGCACCGTGTCCGCCACCGTCACGCTGCCGGCCGTCGGCGTGTCGAGCCCAAGCAGGATGCGCAGCAAGGTCGTCTTGCCGCAACCATTGGCGCCAATCAGCCCGAGCTTGTCACCGCTGTTGATCTGCAGCGTCAGGTCGCGCAAGAGCACGCGCTCGCCCAGCTCTTTGCGGATGCCGGCCGCGCGCAGAATAATCATTGCAGGAACACCATGGGAAAAACAGACAAGGCGGAGATCCCGCGATCCCCGCCCCGTCGTGCGTGCGTCGTTGCGTGCTTACTTCTTGCTGATCGCGCTGACCGGGCAAACATCCACGCATTTGCCACAATCAGTGCATTTTTCGGCGTCTATCGTGTAAATCGGATCGCCCGTGGCAATTGCCTCGAAGGGGCATTCCGGTTCACACGTTCCGCAGGCAACGCATTCGTTGCTGATAACATGCGCCATCGCATCTCCTTGTCGTTGATGTGCTGGTATGCACAGGTTACTGACAGGTGAAAGCACGGAGGTGCCTTCGCGATACTATAGCAAAACCCGGCGGATGCGTCAAGTGCGCAGGCAAACCCAAACCCAGATCCGGCGACTCTTCCAAGTAACGGCGGTGTCTCGCCGTCCCGCCGCTGGCACATGCGCTGCTGGTGGGACTGGCGGGCGGAGCAGCGAGCCGAGCCGGCTCGTCTACGACCGGCGCTGCACGTAGACGCGGCGGCTCGCCGCGTTATCCGCCCAATATGGTACCCACCCATATCACCCAAAAAGCACTTGCTCTAGGTAGTGTCTACCGGCATGGTCGCCAACAGATTCTGCGAGTCGCCGGATCTGGGACAAAAGTGCGCAGGCAAAAGCTGAAGCTCCGATATAAGGAACGCACACTGTGGCGGGAAGGGCGGCGCACTTGAGTAGACAAAGGAAAGACTAAAGCTTGAACTCCAACGACTAATACTTGCTATGCTTCTTGTTCTGCATTCATCATTCATCATTTCTGCAGAACCCTGACTGCCAGTGCTGTCTTCGTGGCATATTCATTGCCGCGACTGCAACTTGCCGCGGTCTTTGCTATACTAGCCCATGATGCACTCATCACCCGCTTCCACCAGCTCGTTTCGGCAAACCGTGCCGGACGCCATCGCACGCGTGCTCGACGCGCAGGGCGTGCCGGTTGCTGATTTGCTGCTTGCCACCACCACCGACATTGATTTTGTCGGCGGCTATCAAACCATTTGGCTGTTTGTCAGCAATGAGCGGCTGCTGACGGTGGTGGCGGGCGACCCGCCGGTGCTGCAACTGAATGTGCTCAAAAAAGACATAGCCGAAGTGCGCATTCAAACCAATATCGGCTCCGGCTTGGTGCAAATCCGCGTCGGCGACATGTTTGTCGATGTGCTGCGCTTCAGCAATCGGATGGCGGATCGCTTTCACAAAATTGTGCGGAAGCTGGAGCGCTATCTGCGCGGCGAGGAGATTGTCATTCATGCCGACGACGAGTTCAACCCGCGGCGCTGCGCGCGCTGCGGCCTGATGCTCGAATCGGCCGGCGACGCCTGCCCGCGTTGCGTCAATCGCGGCGCGGTGCTGGCGCGCATGTGCTCGGTGCTGCGCGCGTATCGCTGGCAGGTGCTGGGCATGCTGGGCCTGGTGCTGGCGGGCATCGGTCTTGACTTGGTCGGGCCGCAATTGACGCGCTATTTGGTCGACAACGTCCTGCCGGGCAGTCCGGAAGCGGCGCAGCGCTTGCAGCACGATCTCGGGCTGGGCCGCGAACATGTGCGCATGTTGCTCTATGTCGTGTTTGTTCTGGCCGGCGTGCAACTGTTGCGCATGGTGGTGAATATCATCAATGGGCGGATCGGCGCGTTCGTCGGCACAGCCGTGACCTTCGACATGCGCGGCCGCTTGGTGCAGCACATGCAGCAACTGACGGTGGCCTATTATGACCGCCAGCAGATCGGCTCGCTGGTAGGCCGCGTGGCGTATGACACCGAGGCGTTGCACGGCTTTGTCCAGCAGCTGGCGGGCGGCTTCCTGGCACAGATCTTGATGGTCATTGGCGTGGGCGTGATGATGTTCAGCTTGAACGCGAAACTGGCCTTGTTCACCTTGATCCCGGCCCCGCTGGTGGTGACCGGCAGCATCATTTTCTGGCGCTATGTCTATCCGCGCTATTACCGCTTCTGGGACGCGTCCAGCAAGCAAGCCGGCACGCTCTCCGGCATTCTCTCCGGCATTCGCGTGGTCAAGGCCTTTGGCCAGGGCGAGCGCGAAGTCCGCCGCTTTAATGCGGTCAGCGGCCGCTTGCAGGATTCGCGCCGCAATGTTGACATGGGCGTCTCGACCTTCAACCCGATCATGGGCCTGGTGTTTCAATTGGGCGGCTGGATCGTCTGGTATGTCGGCGGTCGCGATGTGATCGGCCAGCAAATGACCCTCGGCACCTTGATGGCCTTTTTTGGCTACCTGTGGATGTTCTACGGCCCGCTCAACACCTTGACCCAGTTCACCAACTGGCTGACCCAGTTCATCACCCAAGCCCATCGCCTGTTTGAAATTCTCGACACACCGGTGCATATCGAGGAACCGAAGCAGCCGGTGCATGTCAAGCCGATGCTGGGCGAAATCACCTTTGACGACGTCAGTTTCGGCTACAATCGCCATGCACCGGTGCTGCATGATTTAAGCGTGCAGATCCAGGCCGGCGAGATGATCGGCGTGGTCGGCCGCAGCGGCTCGGGCAAGACCACCATCGTCAACCTGGTCAGCCGCTTCTACGATGTTGACGAAGGCACGGTTATGATTGACGGCGTCGACGTGCGCCGCATTCCGCTGGATGAACTGCGCGGGCAGATCGGCGTGGTGCTGCAAGAGCCGTTCTTGTTTCGCGGCAGCATTTGGGACAACGTGACCTATGGCAAGCCGCACAGCACGCCCGAAGAAGTCATCACGGCGACCAAGGCCGCCAATGCGCACGACTTCATCATGCGCGCGGCGCACGGCTATGACACGTGGGTGGGCGAGCGCGGCGCCGGCCTGTCGGGCGGCGAGCGCCAGCGCGTCAGCATTGCGCGCGTCTTGCTGACCGATCCACGCATCCTGATCCTCGACGAAGCCACCAGCAGCGTGGATGCCGAGAGCGAAGCCGCCATTCAAGCCGCGCTGGCCGAAGTGGTCAAGGGCCGCACGACGATCGCCATCGCCCACCGGCTCAGCACCTTGCGCAATGCCACGCGCATTTTGGTGATTGACCGCGGCCGCATTGCCGAGCAGGGCACGCACGAGGAACTGATCGCCAACGACGCCCTCTACGCGCGCCTGGTGAAGATTCAAGGCCAGCACAGCATGCCGACGCTGGACACAATCAAGGCGCAGGAAACCTGGCGCGGCACGTCGTCCACCTTTGAAAACGCGCCGATGCCCGACCCGCGCAGCCACCACCCGCGCTGGCTGACGCCCGAAAATGCGCGCATTCATCTTGGCAGTCTCATGGCGCTGCACGTCACCATGCCGCAGGAACGCATTTACGGCGGCGTATACGCGGTGCGCTGTTTGCCGGTGCGGCATCCGCGCGAGTACATCTCGCTGCGCTTCCTGGATCATGACAAGCGCGAAGTGGAAGTCGGCCTGCTGCGCCAGCTCGACGCCTGGCCGCGGGAAACGCAACAATTGCTGGAAGATTCCTTGCGCAAGCGCTATTTTGTGCATGCGATCCAGGCGATTCACGCCATTGAGCAACTGGGCGCCTATCTCAGCTTCGCGGTGGACACCGACCTGGGTCCGATGCAGTTCATGTTGCGCTGGCAATCCGATCGCGCCCAGGATTACGGCGCGCACGGCAAGATGCTGCTGGACACCGAGGAAAACCGCTTTTTGATACCGGACGTCAACACTCTGCCAGACGCCGACCGCGCCCTCTTCCAGCGCTTCATCTACTGGTAAGTTGGCGCGCCGCAGCAAGCATTGTCACTTGGAAAAAACTGGTGTCAGGGTTCAGGATTCAGGACATAAGGATTTGCCACGAAGGCATCCGCGCCGCAGGGCGGGACTAGCAGACGCCAGCGAAGACACGAAGAAGAAACAGCAAAAGCAATGACGTGCTTGGTTGTCAAAGCGTAGCACTCTGTGGCTGAACAATAGCCAATTCCTGGTGCTGCGATTTCTTCGTATCTTCGTGGCCATAGTATCTGAGGTGCAGCAGGATTCAGGACAGAAAGAGTGCTGGCTTAGCGAATGCGGAAACAAAGCGCATGCCCGTGCAGCGGCTTCACCTGCGCCAGTTGCTGCAGCATCGCCGCGGCGGGCGCGACCGTGAACGCGAGGTGTTCCACGCGCCGGCGCGCGCGCGTCGGCAACACCGCCAATTCCTTCACAAAACGTGGGCGATAATAACAGGTCATTTTTTGTGCCGCGCAGTGCGGTACGCCGCGCGCGCCTTGCTCGGCATCAGCCGCGGCTCGTGCTGTACTTCCGCAATCGCGCGCAGCATCGCGCGGTCTTCCACCAATTCCGCCAGCTGCTCGGTGGAAATAAACACGCCCAGCGCCTTGCTGCCGCGCATCACCCGCACAATCGGGTGCGCCAGCGCCGCGCTGGGGTTGCGCTGCAACGCGCTGACCGACACCACTGTTTCGCGCTGTAATTGTTCCAGCAAACTTGCCATATTCACCTCTTTTTTGTCTGTTATTTTCTACATGATATTATACAGTGTTTTTTAAGCACTGTCAACGATGCGACAATGCAAGGATTCTGAAATTCTGATATAAGGAAAGCACACTATGGCGGAAATGGCGGCGTGCTTAAGTAGACGAAGGAAGGACAAGGACGCGCAAGCACCGCATTTGACGCAGTTGGAGTACAAGCTTCAGCTTGAGCTGTTGAGTCCCTTCGTTCGTCACGAACGATGTGGCGATCAACATCGTGGTGCGTTGTCGTGCGTTGCGCCGCGCGGCGAGAATTTACCAGACAAGCTAAAGCTTGAACTCCACCGGCTTCATCCGCCTGAATGCGCTCCCTGGATGCAGCGCAGAGTGGCGGCTCCAACCACGCCAATGGCGGGATCATTTCAGGCCAGCGTCCTTATATCGGAATTTCAGCAAAGATTCTTTAATAATTCTTTCGCCGCGAAAGAATTAACGGCGGTGCTTGAAACCGCCCGCCAACCACAAAACGGCATGACCTTGCTGACCTCGCGCGGCAAACCGGTGGCGCTGCTTGTGCCGGTGACCGCGGAGAGTGCCGATGAACTGGCTGAATACGGCGAGGTATGTGCGCGCCCCGAACTGCCATTGAGCGAGCCGGCCCGCCAGCAATTATTACACGCATTGCGCGGCCTGCCGCTCCTGCCGTTGCCGCCACTGACCACCGCCGCGCCGCGCTGCCCGGATCGCGACGACCAGCCGTTCCTGACCGCGGCCTGCCATTACCGTGCCGACTATTTGATTACCGGCAACACGAAACACTTTTCCACCACACTCGCCCCGCCACCGCACATCGTCACCCCGCGCGCGTGGCTGGCGCTGGTGCTCTGAGAGATCCACAGCTCCTGACATGGCTTTCGCAATTTTCCATATTTGACGGACGTCACAGCGTGTTGAACCAACGGCAATGGGGGGATCCTAAACTGTCCGCTTTTTTGGGAACCGGGATTCCCGAGCGCACGGCTGCATCTGCGGTACGCCATCTACGCTTCGTCTTTTAAATAGCGGAATTTCTGAATTCACCTGCTTGATGGTGAATGGTATTTTGGGTGCCATGTGGATGGCGGAGTGCGGCTTATAGTGGTGCCCCAACGGGGCAAAGGAATATACCCAGGGCATTGCCCCATAAGCGCTAAAATAAGACGTTTACAAAATATATTTTGTGTATAATTATGTCATGAATACACTCCTGCCATGTGAAGACTGGACCATCATCAAAAAGTTTTTGCCGGCGGACTGGGAACGTGCCGGCTATGAACTGGGCGGTTTGCGGCGCAAGCGCAAGATCAAAGACGCCGAAACACTGCTGCGCGTGCTGCTGATGCATGCAGCGGCGGGGACATCCTTGCGCACGACGGTTGCCTACGCGCGGGAAGCCGGCTTGTGCGAGATCAGTGATGTGGGGTTGCAGCATCGTTTAAAGGTGGCGGGGCGTTGGCTGGGCTGGATCGCGCAGGGCTTGTGCGAGGGCATGCGCGAGGGCACGCCGGAGCGGCGGCTGGGATCGCGCTTCCGCGTGCGGCTGGTGGATGGCACCCTGGTGAACGAAGCGGGTGCGACCGGCAGCGACTGGCACATTCATTACAGCATTCTGCTGCATACGCTGCAATGTGATAGTTTTCTGGTGACCGATGTCAAGCAAGGGGAATCACTGCGCCTCTACACGGTGGAACCGGACGATGTGCTGGTGGCGGATCGTGGCTACTGTCGGCGCACCGATATTGCACACGTCCGTGATCATGGCGGGCAGGTCGTCATCCGCTTTCAATGGAGTAATCTGCCGTTATACGACCGGCGCGGGAACCGGCTGGATATGTTGCCGGCATTGCGCGGGTTGCGCCCTGGCCAAGTGGGCGACTGGGACGTGTGGATTCGGCATCCGCGCACGAAGCAGCTCATGAAAGGGCGGCTGTGTGCGCTGCGCAAAAGCGCGGCGTCCATTGACCGGGCGCAGAAGAGGGCGCGCCACAGGGCACACCGCAACGGTCAGGCGATCCAGCCGGAAACCATCGAGCACGCCAGCTATGTGACGGTCTTCACGACGATCAGCCGGCATTGGCTGTCGGGCGCGGACGTGCTGGCGTTGTATCGTGATCGCTGGCAGATCGAACTGGTCTTCAAACGGCTCAAGGGGCTGGTGCGCATCAGTGTGTTGCCGAAAACCGACGAGCAGAGTTGCAAAGCCTGGCTTCACGCCAAGCTGGTGATTGCGTTGTTAGCGGAACGATTATACCGCGAAGCGGCGTCTTTTTCCCCCTGGGGCTACCCAATCTGAGCCAGCCGCGGTGGCGGCGCCCCTCACGCAGCGTGTGCGCAGTCCATGGCGCGAACGGGAGTTTTGGATTATGCTGGTGCGCAACTGCATCATGCCGCATATCAGTGTTGCACAGACGATCCAGCATTGGCACGCCATTACACAGATGCTAATCGAAAATGCACGAAAGAGGAATCTTTGTAAGTATAGTTCCCTTTAATATGTCATTTGTTATTTTATCGCTTATGGGCAACGCCCTGGGAAACGGCATATTCCATGCAGTTGCGCCCTGCTCTGCCACTGAATGCCGATTTAAGCGAACCCCGGTCAACGGCGCGTGGCAACAGAAGTACTCGGTTGTGTTGCCGGCGGCACCCATACCGCTTGCTGGCAAGGCGGCGCCAAAAGCACTGCATGCCCCTGTTTCTGTTCGTTCTGTCCCGCCTTGTCAACCATCGCACTGGCATCGTTTTTCGCCTGACCCCACGCTGCCACGCCGCCATTGCCGGAGCGCAAGAAGCGCCAGTGCGGCAACGGGCAGACTGCCCGGTTCGGGAATCGTGCCGGTGGTGATGTTGTCGTAGCCGCTTTTGTACACGCCGTCGCCCTTGGCGTGGATGGCCGGGTCATAGGTGGCCAACGTCCAATGCCGCCGCGACCACGCCCGCGGCGCCAATCGTGCCGGCCACATGGGTCGAATGATAATGCGAGGCGGCCCCGTCCATGACCGTCACGCGTCCGCCGAATTCCTGATGGGTGGCCCGCGCGCTGCCACCGTCC
>Ga0247841_10005720_pt1 | contig 19829 bp, 19 predicted proteins | sample LaCruzMarch2015__2_FD_192410 | JGI IMG/M metagenome (GOLD analysis project Ga0247841, IMG submission 192410) | Freshwater microbial communities from meromictic Lake La Cruz, Castile-La Mancha, Spain - LaCruzMarch2015_18m | ecosystem: Environmental > Aquatic > Freshwater > Lake | place: Spain... | reverse complement strand
TTAGTCCTGAGTTTCAATCCTTGTTTTAAAGGAAGTTTGTAAAGAACCCCATATATCTTGTAACTTTGTTAAAAATATATAAATATTTCGTATTTTCATATCTAAAAAACCCAAAAAACCAATCTAAATTTGATAAAAATTGACTTAAAATCAAGGTTTTCCGTAAGTCTTTAATCGTTATCTTTTTTATTTTATTATATGTTATATGAACCATAAATTATTATTCAATAAAATCGTGCATGGTTATTTATTTTACGCAAATGTTTTTATAAGTGCAATCTATGCATTTTAATTTATCCCTTGTTCCTTTCGGAAAGTAATTCCTGTCTATTATATCAACGATATCCTTTGCGCATTCTTTCACGCCGTCTTTGTCAGTTTCGTTTATAGCTATTTCGATTAATTTATTGTTGCTCCTGATATACACAAGGAATCCCTTATTAACCTTTTTTTTGAAATTATCTTCTATCAATACGGCATAACAGGCAAGTTGTGTCTTATATGTATTAAAAATCTTTTCTTTATATTCAGCATATTTATAATCCAAAGGTGCCATCGTCCCATCATTTAATTCTAATACTTCATCAACCTCGCCCCTTAAATAATCATTGCATAGATATTGATTCAAATGCTTATTTGCCGCGCCGATTCTTTGCCTAAGATATTCTTTGTTTTGATTCGATTTTTCATCGTGAATTTCCCTGCCCTTCATCACTTTATAATATTTTTCTTCGTATTGCGGAATACATAACACAAATTCAAAATATGTGTATCGCGGACAATATAAATATTCGATAATCTGTGAAGGATAAACACTCAGCATATTTTATTAGAAAAATAATTCTTTTACTTTATCTGTAACTAAATCTTTATCAAATGCCTGACCTAATAAAACCGTTTGTTGTAATTCCGTCTTATTCATAGGAAATATATAGACAGAATCCGTTTCTTTATTGATTAGCTCCTCTATCATTAATTTCAATGTATCCTTATCGTTATTTTCAAGTGTACCGAGGAATACCGAATACTGTACCCTGTATAAACCGGACTGTTTGCATAGTTTTGCAATTTTAGTCCTTGGTTTATCTTTTTTTATATCATACATCACCCAGACTATCATTTTTTTCTATTAATGAGTTAGCAAATGAATGAGCGTCAAATTGGATTATATTGCTTCGTGTTTGATTTCTGCCTTTATATCGTATTGTTTCTTCCTCGAAATATTTATTAAAGTTTTCCATCAATAAAATTTTCCCTTCTTTATTCAAAGTGTATCCGTTCGTAATATTGTCAATATGAGATTGGTTCACCTTCTTTCCTGAGAATAGTTTGTAAACAGACCTATCCGCAAATGTTCTGTATTCCTCTATGAAATCATAAACCATGCTTAATTGATTGTAGTCATCCCGGTGAAGAAATCCGAGATAGGGATCTACACCGGCAATTATAAGCGCTTTTTCGACTCTTGCATATAATACGCCGTACGCATAGTTCAGGAAAGCGTTGAACATATCTTTTGCAGGTCTTGAACTCCTTCCGTCAAACTTATATTCGTCCGCCAATAACAAAGATAAAGTTTCGAAATATATTCTTCCAGCGGACCCTTCTAATCCCCTTAAGGTATCCGCTGCATCTTTAGTATTACCTCCGTTTAAAAGACATAAAGAATTTTTTAGATTCTCGATGCTTTGAATTTTATCGTTTATAAGTATCAGCTTTTCGCTCCGATGCTTCTTTAAATCGGTTAAGAAATCAATTTGATTTTGAACTTTCTGAATTATCCATTTCTTCACCCATTTTAACCCTATATCATTCATACTGGCTTCAAGCTGTTTCTTCCTGATTTTAGTCGTGCTTCCAAGTTTACTATGCCAAACTCTTCCAATTGGAAATCCATCGTAATCTGAAAAAATAATATCAATATTATTCTTTACTGCAAGTTTAACAGCATCCGTAGTTAATGCAATTCCCAACGAAAGTATTATACTGCTCACTTTTTTAGAAGAATAATGAAATTTTTCATATTCTCCGTTTCCCTTTTTTATCCGCACTTCAAACATATCATCTTTGATGTGAAGATAGGTTCCTTTTGTATTAATATTAAGCTGCACCCCTGTATTTTCTCACCTTTTTGAACTTTGAAAATAAATTATAATTTCTTTTCCCTCATCATTTGCAGACGGGTCTCGAGAGAACCTGTCTCAATCGTTCAGAATTGTTCATTACTCATTAATGCTTTTGTTTACAAACATATTGTTTATTTCGGGATTTCAAATCCTAAAGCTCGTTTTCTTTTTTTCTTTTCACTTAAAGCGTCTAATTTTTTAAGTAAATATTGAAAAGCACTATTCAACTTTGCATCAAGTTTATTAATCTCTTTTCTTAACTCTTCATTTTCTTTCAACATTGTTCTATACAATGCAAAGGCTCTCATTATTTCAATATTAATTTGAATGGCTTTCCCAGAACTTAGCACAGATGATAACATTGCTACACCCTGCTCTGTGAAAACCATGGGCTTTACAGAAGAGTGTTTCAATCTTTTTAACCGGTCACAATTTGTGACCAGTTCATTATTTTCTTTTGTATTTAATATAAACATAAAATCCGGTGGAAATCTTTCTAAATTTCTTTTTACCTGCTGTTTTAATTTTTTAGTTTCGGTTTCATATAAAATAGCCAGGTCTAAATCTATCATTACTTTATAACCTCTGAATTCAAAAATTAATGATTCGTAAAGTGGTTTAATTAAGCTTTGCATATTTCTAATGTTATTTTGAACTGGTCACAATTTGTGACCGGTTATTTAAATTAATTATGAATTTTTACTATAGTACCAAACCCTCTTGAGACCGACTTTCCAAGACCAATATATTCCGGCAGTATAACATTTGTGGTAAAATGCCCCTCAAATGCGATCATATCAATTCCCTTAAATTTAGTCGTTTTTTTTAATAATTCAGGCAGAACATTTATCCTTTCGGTTTCAGTGTAGTTAATACTTTTAAAAAAGCTAAGTATATTTCCTTTAAGTATGCTATTAAATAAGTCATTTATAGATTCATAATCATTTTCTTTCCGCAATATATTATAAGCGAAATGATTTTTTTGATTAAGCCCCATCCAGAGCGTTTCGAATTCGTATGCAAATAAATCATCTCTAACTCCAACATCAACTTTTTTATTCTCAATGTTTTTATAATTAACAGTATAAATCTTATCTTCGATTTTTAATTCTTTAATTTGGAGGAATAGGGAAGTTAATAGTTCGGCGCCTTCATTCAAGCCGACAAGTATAGGAATGTTTTTTAAGACTTTATATTGAACAAGAGGATATTTGAAAACTAATGAACCATCATCAAAATGATTATGAAGTAACGGGGAATGTTTTTCGAACAAACCACCGAAATACCCCCGTAATTTATGCGCATCCCTTGTCAAAAGAGATATTTCAGGAAACCGTATTATGGATGTTAGTGTTTGCATAGTACCATATTTATAACATTACAATTTTATTATCAGATTTATCATATATAAATCCCGTCAATAAATTATAATATTTCTCCCAATCTTCTGCGTAAATTAGTTTGTTCTTATCCTGACTGTTAGGCGGTGAATATTTATTTTTAGGAAATATTGTGACATATTGAAGCACCTGTGGTTTTATCTTTTTTATGAGTTCTTTTCTTTTAAAATTATTATTTTCTTTAAAACACCTCAAATATTCTCTCCAAACACTTTTAGATTCTTTATTGAAAGGAATGAAAACATTATAATAAATTGGTAAATCTTCAATGAGCTTGAATTCAGACTCTAATTTTTCTAATTGCAATTCATACATATAGGAAAGTAATGTTTTTGATATGTCATTAAAGTCCTGAACTTTACTTTTAACTTCTTTGTAATAATTGTAATTTAAATAATAAAAATCTTTTTCTTGAATCATATCATTCTGTTTTAATAATATGATTTTTGTGATATCTAACAATGTTGAATCGTAAATACATTGAGCTTTGCCGGAATTAAAGATTTTAACTAAACCTTTAGCATTTAATCCGTTTCTGTTGCATCTACCTGCAGATTGATTCAATGAATCAAGCGGAGCAAAATCCCTATAGACAATATCTAAGTCTATATCTACTCCAGCTTCCACGACTTGAGTTGATACAACAATTTTATTTGAACTACTGCTCTTTATTATTTCTATAATATTCTTCCTAAAAATAGGAAGAATTGATGCAGATAAATAATATTTATCATGTTTAGATTGTAATGAATAATAAATGAGCTGTGATTGTTTTATTGTATTTACAATAATTAAAAAAGATTTATCTGGATTATCATTGATATCTTTTTGTATCGTGTTGATAATATCATCATCATTCGTAATGCCGTTTTTAAATAATGAGATATCCATCACAATTCTATCCATGCTCAAAAAATATTCTTTTGTTTTTTTCTTTTTAGGGTCTGTCAACTCTAAAATAATTTCAGAATCTTGAAATAATATGGGCTGAGTAGCGGTAACAAAAATAAATATTGTTCCAAAGTATTCAGCCATTTTCTTAAACGTAACTTCAAGAAGATTAAAATATTTGGGAGGAATATTCTGCACTTCATCTAAAATTATTATGGAATTAACTAAATTATGAAATTTACGTAAAGATCTGTTTTTGTTTGTAAATATACTTTCTAATAGCTGTACGAATGTTGTAACTATAAACTCTTGCTCCCATCCCTCAGTTAAATATTCCGCCTCTGAGTATGTAATTTCCTCTTCCCTATACTCCTCTTTATAATCGCTTAAATGATGATGTTTGCAAATTAGGCTTAAATCTACATTATTATGCTTAAAAATATCACTCAAGACCTTCTCGTTTTGATCTATTATGGAAGTAAAGGGCAGACAATAAACAATTCTGAAGTGAAAGTCTTTAATGCTGTTTTGTAAATGAAAAGCCGTATTGTAAGCACAAAAAGTTTTTCCTAAGCCGGTTGGTAATGTAATTGAATAAAAGTTACTATCTGAATGTTTCTTAAAATTTATTATTATATTATTATATGCATCCTTCCTTAAATTGTCAATCGTTTTATCACTTTTAATATTATCTTTTATATATTTATCTATTAAATCACTCTTAAAAAGATTATTTGGCTTTATTAGCACAATATCTTTTAACATCATATCTCCTTTGTCCGCTGAGAGAAGAACGGAAAATAAAAAATGCTGCAAGAAAAAATATTTTATATCTTTTATTTCTTTAAGGCTTTCAATTGTGTTGTTTAATCCCCTGCCTTTTGAATAATTATCAATAATATCATTCCAGCAAACTTTATTAACAGTGAAATTTAACTCACTAACGATATTTAGATAAGCGTTATAATTGATATGATTTATTTGTTCTCTGATATTTGAAAGGTTGAAATTAATCTCGGCGTTAAGCCAGAATTCACCTTTCTCGAAATTCCTAAGATAACTGTGATGTCTTTTAGTTATCTCAAGCATTATGAGGTTTATTATCGGGTCAGCGCTTTTATAATTCCCAAACTGAAAATAGGCGCCCAGCTGTGCGTGATGAGATAATCTATCGTTAACAGATAGTTTATCTGTTAACAATTTATTCTTATTCTTGACAAAACAATCAATATAATCTTTATGTATTTCGGCAAATTCATGATTATCATTCATAGTTGCCTCGATAATTTTGAACTGAAAAAAATCCGTAGATTTTCCAAAATCGTGAAAATAAACCAATAGCTTTATAATATCTTGAATATTATCCATTTTTATAAGTTTACGAGAAATAAATTTATTAGATAATATTATTTGAGAAATATCATCACAATGTCTGAGGTGAGTTTTTAATGTCCTGTCAGTATGGGAAATTAAATCAAAAGAGCATGATGTTTCTTGGTTTATCATTATAATATATTTCGAAATAGTTTGTAACTATCGCTTTGATGGGTTTTGCTTTTCTATCGAAAAGTATATCCTCGTATTTTGTTACATTCCTTTCCGAGTCCATTTCAACAGAATATTGGTTAATTTCAACAATCTCATTTTCATCATCAAATGTCGAATTAATATCAAAATCAATAAAAAGAGATTTTGGAATTATTGATTCTATTGATACCAAGTTGTTATTTTTTATTTCTGTTATTTTGCATTCTTCAATATACTGGAAATTAGAAATTAAGTATGAAAGTCCCAGCACAGGTGTATAGAACGTACGGTGTTCCAATAAATTCGTTTTAAGATTATTATAAATAAGAGAATCGGAATGATAGAAGTAAATTCTATAATGCGGTTTATATACATATTCTACCATTGTAGGTTTTCTATTATCATTTGGTCCAAAACTACCAAATTTAGGTCTCAGATTTGTGCTAATTCGCTGAATTGTCAAAGGATTGCTTAATTGAATCCCTATCTTACACATACCTTCCTTAAACGAATCAAGATATTTATTGTCATTTTTATCCAAATCTGAACCACCAATAATTGAACTCACATAACCATATATAGATGTTTTCATAGGTATTAGATAGCTCAAAGCAGATGTAGTTGCATAAATTTTCTTAAAATGTGCATAATTACCCCAGATATCAAAAACTAAAACTTTATCCATATCCTTATATTTTTAATATATCTTCAGTTAGCTGTATTCTTTCGTCTATATTAATTAAAGATATTTTATCTATTTTAGAACTATATTTCTGTAATGTTTCGTTTAATTTACTCGTATCAAGTTTATAATCTCCAACATCAATTAGTTCACCCTCCTTAACTCCATCATTAGGTATCATATTTAATCGCTCAATTAAGTCACCAATAAAATAGTTTGGTTCTTTATAGTCTATTTTCACTAATAACCTCGGCATATGACCTTTTTTAGATCTCGTTAATAGATTTTTTGTCCCCTTCCACATTGCATCAAGTAATGCAGAAATATCTTCATCTTTTAATCCGGTGTGTTTTCCAGCATTTTCATTAATAACACCATGAAAGCCAACTAACCCATAAGTTATATTATATTCCTCTCTAAAAGTTTTTTGTATAGCTGTTTCGCTTGTAGTAAAAGCACCTGTGCCTTTTATGAAATTAAGTTTTACTTTATTTAAGGTAACTCCCATTCCAAATTGAACAGGACCAGTTAGATTAAATGTTTTTTTAGTTTCAACTTTTACTTCTTCTATCTCCTCTTCGTCCTTTTTTTGTTTTGCTTTCGCATCCGTTTTTCCTGCTTTCGGTGCAGATACACCGCCAAATAATCTTACGTCAATAAATTTACTTTTAAATTCATCTATATCTTTATATGATTTTGCCCTTTGTGTTCCGGTTACAGATTTACCATCTTCATCCCTTACAAAAATATCTCCTTTGCTTCCTTCAACACCATTATAACCATTTTCGAATAAATAATCACGAATTGTTCTTTTTAATCTTACATCCGTAACTAAACATTTGCCTGTTTCTTCATCAATCCTTGGTCTATTTGCATCCATTGGGTCACCGTTTGGGTTGCAGTACTTGACATCGTAAAGAAATATGATTTCGCTTCTTTTGTTTTCCATAATTATTTTTATTTAAGTTAATTGATTCTCTTCTTCTTTTAGTTATTTGAAAAATTCTTTATCAAACTCATTTCCCATTATCATACCTAAGGTAAACAAATAAGATATTTCTGTTTTGTTTAAATCACCATCATTGGTTAAAGCTTTAGCTATCTTGCCTTCTAATTCGCGAGTATAATGTGACATATCATATTCACGGATTTTATTAATCAATTTCGGTAAAAGTTTTTGAATTTCTGAATTATCTAACAATAAATTATTTAGATTTTTAAGAAATGGTTCGTTTTTTAGTTTTGACCTTTGTTTAGCTAAAAGCTTGCTTGTCAAAACCCCCAGCATAAAAACTCCCTTTTTGTATTCTGAATCAAAAAAGTTTGGGTGTTGATTTATAAATGCGTCCATATCCAGAGCAACTGTTGAATTGGTGTTTTGTGCTTCCATATAATATTTATTTTTAAATAAGTTTAATTGAAATAAAAATTGATATAATGCAAATGATTCCTTTACCGTTTGAGCAAATGCATATTTATTATCATTCCTATTTTTGAAATCAGTGATTATTTGTTTTATGAACGCTTTTAAAACGACTTCCTCATTTAAGTAATATCCATAAAAAACTGCTTCAAGTATTTTAAAGAAAGTGGGATGAAATATTGTTTTTTTATTTACAATCTCACTGAAATATTTTTTAAACAAATAAAACGTAATAAAAAAATTATCAACATTATCAACAGCTTTTCCTTTGTAGAATATTCTCTTTAAAATGATATTATACTTAGTTTCAATACTGTTTTTAACTTTGAATAGTTTTTTTATTCTTGATGGTAAAACATCCGTTAAATGAAGTTTTATCAAAAACTGAGCGTTATTAATTTGGTAAAAGAAAATGTCGTAATAAACATTGTTTTTACTCAGTTTTTCATCGTTTATGATTTCGTTTAGTAGAACTTCGTTCTCTATTAATGATTTATTTCTCTCGGTTAATTCAATATTTACCTTATTTATGAATATTTCAATGATTTCCTTCATCAATTCTGTTTGCATATTGATAAAATGAGGTATTACAAAATAATTCAATCCGGAGAAATAATATTGTTTACTAGAAAATTTCTCCAAAACTATTCTTTTTGTACCTTCCAATATTTTTACGGCTTCCGGTGAAACCGGAAACATTTTATATGAATCTGCGGGGATGAAACTATTTCTCGAAAAAGTAAGATCATCAATAGTAAAACCAAGTGTATCCACTCTACCCCATACTTCATCAGATTTAGTATATGTAACTGAACATAATTTGTTTTTTGAGGATGACTTATTTGAATATTTGCTATAAGCATCTCTATAAAACAAGTTTATGAATTCGTCGTATTCTCCAAAATATTTACCATCAATTTTCATAGTAAATAAATATCTTCTATTGTGGTCTAAATTCGTTTCTCCGAGTTTCTTTTTAATATTCTCTATACCGTTATCGTCTATGAAATTGTGATTGTTGTTTTTTAATGACTGATTAATTTTTTTGATAAGTTTATCAATGTTTGCTTTTTGAGTAACTTTATCAGAAGCAACCTGTAAGAAAAAAGTAGGAACCAAGTTTGTTCCATTGGCTCCTTGTACTTTTCTATACAAATATTTATTGACAAATTCATTTCTGAAATCTTCGATTTCAAGTTCCCCCGTTTGTTTTCCGTTACAAATATTTGCTATAATTACCTTTGCTTCCTGATTCGGGAAAGGATTTGACCAAGGCTCATAATACTCAGGATACTTATCCTTTAAAATTAGTCCTATATTATATAAAGATTTTATCATGCAAAAATTCTATAATAATAAACTTCGTATTTTATTCTCAACGGTATTGCTTCTTTCGTAATCTCTTCCTTCATCTATTTAGAGATTGCTACTTCTGTTCCTTGTCTATATTTACAAAAACTCTTTAATTTTCAAAATATTATTCGTTTCAAGTAATAATATATCATATTTCTATCTTAATGCTATGTAATATCATATTTAAAAAACCTCATTTCTAACAAGTTACTAAAATTTATTATTAAAATAGTATCATTTAATGATACTTATTTGAGCGGTGTCTCAAATGTTTAAATATTAACATTATTATATCCCGCAGTTTCCATTAAAATCCCTCCCCCCCCCCGGCAATATTGAAATCACTCACTTGTATTTTTCATAATTTAGTACAGCAAAAATTATTTTATTTTAACTAAATTTTACAAGGAAAGGATTAACAAAATTATGAAAGATATAAAAACATTTATTCAGCTACGCGCAAAAGGCTGTTCACTGCGGGAGATAGCAGAGAAACTCGGTAAATCGCTTGGCAGTATTTCCGCCATGAATAAGAAATTAATGCCCGAAGTTACTGAACTTAGGAAATCGGAGATTGCGGAGTATTGTAAAAAACTCGATGCTATCCGTACTAAACGTATCTCCTTACTCAATTTTCTGCTCGATAAACTTCAGTTTGATTTGGAAACTAAAAATGTCGGTCTCTACTATGATGATACGGTTAAATTGTACCTGAAAGTATCCGATAAACTTAGCGCTTTTGATGCCGAAAGTCTTAAAATGAGAATGGACGTAATAACTATGGATGATGCAAGTGTTGAAATTCTCAATAGCGACGCAAGTATTGATAAATCAAATATTAATAATGATAATATTGAACAAATCTGAACAAAATTGATACACTTTTCGTTTTTTTCCGTTCTTTTAAATCATTGGATTTAATCAATTATTATCTCTTTCAAAAGTAAGTAACGCTTAATCAGAACCCATATATCATTTCAATACCTTTTTAAAATTTCTATATTCCTGCAATTATTATTAACTAAATTATAATTATCAAATATGGCACAAAAAAAAGATTTGCTCAGGGAAACTATTCAGCACTTTGATATTAAACAGCATAATGTAATTCCGCTCGTGGAGTCATATAAAAACATGGCATTCCAGGCGCGTAATCTCTACCGCGCCTCAAAATATTACGATATGATGCTCGAAGATAAAAGCTGTTCCGTTATTCTCTGCCTCGCCGGCTCGCTTTTCTCCGCAGGACTGAAAAACGTTGTGGTTGATATGGTCCGTAATAATATGGTTGATGCCATTGTCTCCACCGGCGCAATCATGGTTGACCAGGATTTCTTCGAGGGACTCGGTTTTAAACATTATATTGGCACGCAGTTCGTTGATGATAATGAGCTTCGCGATCTGATGATTGACCGTATATACGATACCTATATTGACGAAGAACAACTCCGCGAATGCGATTTCACCGTAGGTAAAATCTGCGATGCTCTCGAACATCGTCCGTATTCTTCACGCGAATTTATCTGGCACATGGGAGAGTATCTCGCAAAGAACGGCAAGAATAAAGATTCCGTCGTTCTCACTGCGTATGAACACAATGTCCCAATTTTTGTTCCGGCGTTTTCCGATTGTTCTGCCGGATTCGGTTTCGTTCATCATCAGTTTCATAATTCCGGTTCTCACGTTTCGCTGGATTCTGCGAAGGACTTCCTTGAACTTACGCAAATAAAACTCGAAGCGTTTGAAACAGGTATCTTTATGATCGGCGGAGGTGTCCCGAAAAACTTTACACAGGATGTCGTTGTCGCGGCTGAGATACTCGGGAAAGATGTGCCAATGCATAAGTATGCCGTACAGATTACTGTTGCCGATGAACGCGACGGCGCCCTCTCCGGCTCTACGCTGAAAGAAGCCAGTTCATGGGGTAAAGTGGATACTACTTACGAGCAAATGGTCTTTGCCGAAGCGACTATCGCTATGCCGCTTGTTGCCGGATATGCCTATCATAAGGGTAACTGGAAGAATCGAAAGAAAAGCGAATTTCAGAAGATGTTTAAGAACAAAGCTGTCTTCGCGAAATAAAGTTTAAATGAGTTTTATAGAAATACTCTTTATTGCAGTCGGGCTTGCAATGGACGCATTCGCCGTATCTCTCGGCGCAGGCACCATCAGGAGTAATCAGGGATATCGTACAACTTTCCGCCTCGCCTTCCATTTCGGGCTGTTTCAGTTTATTATGCCCGTTATAGGATGGTTTCTCGGGCGTCAGGTTGACGTATATATTCAGTCGTACGACCACTGGATTGTGTTTATACTGCTCGCATACATCGGCGGTAAAATGATTTATTCCGGTCTTGATACTTCTGTGCAATCTGTAAGGAAAGACGATCCGTCAAAAGGTATGAATCTGATATTACTTAGTTTTGCAACAAGCCTCGATGCGCTTGCAGTCGGTATCAGTTTTGCAGTGCTCGATGTTAATATCTGGTATCCGAGTTTTGTTATCGGAGTCGTTACAGCCGTGATTTGTGTCGCCGGTGTTCTGATAGGTAATAAACTCGGAGCAAAATTCGGAAAAATTATGGAAATATTCGGCGGTGCCGTGCTTATCGCCATTGGTCTGAAAATCCTTATTACACACTTGTTTTTGCAGTAATATTGCCATTTTTGCTGATGAGCTGACATCCCTGCGGGGTTAAATTTATTTGGTATTTATTGCAGTATATTAACGATATATTAAATTGTAATTCAGCTATTTTTTCCTTATTTTCTATTGTTAAACCTTTAATTTTAACATATTTCAAATGAAATTTAACATTTCCGCCGAGAAGTTTTTAGATTCGCTGACGAAGTTGAATTTTGTGATTCCGTCTTCATCACACTCAACCCTTCCTCTGCTGGCGAATATATTTTGTGAGTTGAAAGGCAATGAACTCACTATGGTCGCAACTGACCTTGAATCTTTTATTAAAACCGTTATCGAAGTTGACGGCTCAGAAGACGGTGCGGTGGCTGTTCCCGCGAGGAAAATTCTTGAGCTGATTAAAGCGTTAGTAACTAAAATTGCAATAACGGCTTCCGTTGATTTTGAAAAGGAAAGTTACGATAGAATATCAGGAGCGGTCATATTGTCTGATGAATTTATTGATAAGATAAAATACAACCGAACTGAGCAATGTCTGATCTATAAAGGTTCGTATCCATCACAGGATCTAGAAAAGTGGACGGTTCTGCATGAAAAAAATAAAATGTTTATTGAAAGTAGTCGTAACGCTGAACTCGAGACTCATTATGAGACGATGGAACAAGCAGGAGAAGAAAAGATGACAAGTAAATTAATAATTCAGAAACTCTTTGCTGATTACGTGAAACTTGAACAGGCAGTCGAAAGACTCTTTTCTGCGGCAGAAAAAGCTTTCAAAAAGAACGCTGAGAAAATTAAAATAACCGTTGCTTCAAACGATAAGAATAAAGTTACCGTAACATCAAAAACCGGAAAGTATAATTTCTTCGGCGAACCCGTTGATGATTATCCGCAGGCGGAAGACAGAACCGACCTGACTAAGATCGAAGTCAGCGGCGTAACGCTCAAACGATTTCTTTTAAAGGTCAAGCATTCCGTAATGTTTGACGAAATCCGCCGTAATATGTCGGGTGTGTTTTTTGATATAAGGAAAAACGAACTTCGTTTTGTTGCTACTGACGGTTTCCGGCTGAGTAAAATTCTTACGACGAATTTTTCGCATGAGAATTCCAAAGATGATAATTTTATCGTTCCGCTTAAGACTTGTGAATTGCTTCCCCGAATTCTCGGCGACGAAAAAGTGATTCTTGAATATGATGAAACTATGATTAAGTTTACTATGAATAATCTTGTTTTGTATTCGAAATTGATTGACGATTCTTTCCCGAATTATGAAACAGTAATTCCGAAAGATAATGATAAAAAACTGATTGTAAACAGATACGAACTTCAGGCAGCTCTCAGGCGCGCGCTTATTTTTACTGACCTTGTTATAAAACGCGTGAAGTTTGAGGTGAATGAAAACGGACTTACTATTAAATCTGATAATCCGGAAATGGGCGGTGAAGGCGAAGAAACAATTCCTGCCGAGTTTAAAACTTTCGACGGCGATGTACTTGCCGAACCGTTTTCTATCGCTTTTAATCTGGCATATCTGCTCGATTGCCTGACGCAAATTGAAACAGACGAAGTGATTTTTACGTTTGGTTCTCCTTCAAAGGCTTCTATCGCTCTTCCGTTCGGAAATCAGTCGGATGAAGAATTTATGGAGCTGATAATGCCTGTCCGGGTGGGCTGAATTGCTCCTTAGAAATTTAACTCTGCGGAATTTCCGTAATTATACCGGACAGGATATAATATTTAATCCGAGATTTAATTTTATTCACGGCAATAACGGAGAGGGAAAAACAAATATTCTGGAAGCCGTGTCTTTTGTTTCTTACGGAAAAAGTTTCCTTGGTTCTGCTGAAGCGGATTGCGTAAGGTTTGAATCTGATGATTTTGATGTAAGCGGAGTATATGAAAATGAAATAGGAAATTTGTACGATGTTTCCGCCGGATATATCAAGTCTCTTAAAAAGAAAACAATCCGGCTTAATAAGGAAAAAGTTAACCGCTATTCTACTGAAATATTCGGTAAATTCCCTGTAGTCTTTCTTTCACCGCACAGTCTTAATATTACTTACGGTAATCCCGCTGAAAGAAGAAAGTTCTTTGATATGCTGATAGCGCAGACAAGCAGGCTCTATCTCGATTTGCTGAAAGATATGGTCCGCGTGCTTAAACAAAAAAACGCTTTGCTGAAAAATCAGCTTGCCTCGAAGGCTTATTCCCGGGAAGATTTTATGAATCTTCTCGAAACCTATAATAAAAGTCTCTCCAAACTTTCGTCTGAAATTGTTTACAGACGGCTCAGGTTCCTTGAAGAGTTTATTGTTTATTTCAGGAAAAGCTTCGGATTTCTTATGGCGGCTGATGATGAGCCGTGCATTGATTATGACTCCGAGTTATTCGATGAAGGGAAACCAATGAAATTTCAGGTGTCCGGTATTCCCGCGCCCGATGAAATTAAGCGTAAGTATGAGGATATGATGAAACTGAGGTCCGGTTTAGAAATTTCGCGCGGTGTTTCTCTTGTCGGCGCGCACCGCAATGACTATTTATTCACGCTCAGGAAAAAAGGCTCCTTTACAGGCGGTAGTGTCGAGTTCGGTTTGAAAAATTTTGCATCGCAGGGAGAACATAAAACTTTCGTTATAGCGCTTAAGCTTGCCGAATTTCATTTTCTGAAAGATAAACTCGGCAATAGCCCTCTTCTTCTGCTGGATGATTTGCTCTCTGAGCTTGATCATGGACGTGTGTCTAAAATTGTTTCGCACCTTATGGATTACGGACAGATTTTCCTTACGGCTACTGACCTGACGTATGATAACGAACTGAAAAGATTTTACGGCAGTAATGAAATTTCTTATTTTAATGTAACAGCAGGAAAAGTTAAAAGTTGAAAAGAATAGACACAAAAAAAAGATACAACAGAACTGTCTGCATGAAAGACGAAATATCCGGTTTTATGGAGTATCTCGGGCTCGACTCTAAAATGTGCGAGCTGAAAGTTATGGAGATCTGGAATGAATGTGTCGGGGAAACAATCGCGAAATATTCCACACCGGTTGAAATCAGACGCAATAAACTTCTTGTTGTCGTGCAGAATTCAGTCTGGCGCTATGAACTTTCAATGAAGAGAAAAGAAATTATAGATGCGCTTAACAGCTATCTTGTAAAAATTGACAATAAAAAATTAATAAAAGAAATAGTTTTTGTTTAATCTTAGATATAAAAATGTAATAAATTATGGCAAAAAATAATAACGGTAACGGAGAGAACTCATATACTGAAAAAGATATACAGGTGCTTAAAGGACTTGAACACGTCAGGAAACGCCCGGCTATGTACATCGGCGACGTATCATCGCGCGGTCTTCATCACCTCGCATACGAGGTGGTTGATAATGCTATTGACGAAGCTCTCGCAGGTTTCTGTGATAAGATTACTCTTGTGATTAATAAAAACGGCTCGGTAACAGTCGAGGATAACGGACGCGGTATCCCAACGGGTCCGCATCCTACCGAAAAAATATCCACACTTGAGGTCGTAATGACCCAGCTCAATGCCGGCGGTAAATTCAACCGCGATACTTATAAAGTATCAGGCGGTTTGCACGGCGTGGGCGTATCAGTCGTTAATGCGCTCAGCGAATATCTTGAAGTTGAAGTCTATCGCGAAGGTAAAATATTCTATCAGAAATACGTAAGGGGCATCGCTCAGAAACCCGTTAAGGAAACGGGGAAAGTGAAACAAAAAACCGGCACACGCGTTACTTTTATGCCCGATAACGAAATATTTAAGGCAACAGCTTTTAAATATGAAACGATTGAAGACAGACTAAGGGAACTTGCCTATCTCAATAAGGACCTTCTTATCGTAATGAAGGATGAACGTACTGATAAATCATCCGAATTCCGTTTTAAAGGCGGTCTCGTTGATTTCGTGAAGTATCTCGATGAAGGTGAAAAATCGGTTTCCGGTAAACCCGTGTATATTTGCGGTGAACGCGAAAGTGTACAGCTGGAAATTGCATTTCAGTATAACGATTCTTATACGGATGATATTCTTACGTTCGTGAATAACATCAATACTATTGAAGGCGGCACACATCTCGAAGGTTTTAAAACGGCTCTTACAAGAACCCTGAATAACTACGGTATTAAGAATAATATCATTAAAGGCGATAAGCTCACGCTTACGGGTGATGACTTCCGCGAAGGATTAACCTGTGTTATAAGTGCTAAGGTTCCGGAACCGCAGTTTGAAGGACAGACAAAAACAAAACTCGGCAACAGCGAGGTTAAAGGTATCGTCCAGTCTGTTACCGGCGAACAACTGGGAAATTTTCTCGAGGAAAATCCTTCTATCGCGAAAAAAATTATCGATAAGTGTATTCGCGCCGCCGAAGCCCGTGAAGCCGCACGCCACGCCCGTGAACTTACACGCAGGAAAAATGCTCTCGAAATTTCGGGACTTCCCGGTAAACTTGCCGATTGCTCTATGACTGACCCCGCCCAGTGCGAACTGTATCTCGTTGAAGGTGATTCTGCGGGCGGCTCTGCAAAGCAGGGACGCGACCGCCGCTTTCAGGCGATTCTGCCGCTTAAAGGTAAAATTCTGAACGTGGAAAAAGCGAGAAAAAACAAAATATACGAGAACGAGGAAATCAGGTCAATGGTTACTGCCATCGGCGCCGGACTCGGCAATACGGAAGAGTTCGACCACTCAAAAGTCAGATATGATAAAATTATCCTTATGTGCGACGCCGACGTTGACGGCTCCCATATAAGAACTCTTCTGCTTACTTTCTTCTACCGTTTTATGAAAGAAATTATTGATACCGGTAAACTTTATATTGCCCAGCCCCCGTTATATAAGATTAAAAAGGGTAAAAGCGAACAGTATGCTTATGATGATGATGAACGCGACCAGATACTTAAATCGCTGAAGGTTGACCGTAAAGCTGTCGTTGTTGAAGGCGAAGAAGTTACAGGCGCGATTAGCGAAAGCAAGGTTTCTATTTCAAGGTTTAAAGGTCTCGGTGAAATGAACCCGGAACAACTATGGTCAACTACAATGAATCCTGAAACGCGTACGATACTTCAGGTTACTAATGAGAATGCCTCAGCCGCCGATAAGCTGTTCAGGATTCTCATGGGCGAGGAAGTTGAACCCAGAAGAAAGTTTATTGAAGAAAATGCAAGATACGCTAATATTGACGTGTAAAAATTATGAAAAAAAAATTATATATATTTCTGCTCTTTACCGTGTTTGCTTCTTCGGCTTCATTCGCCGAAGATTCTACCCGGGCATTCCAGAGGCAGAATAAAAAAAACAGCTATACGTCTTTTGCTTTCGGCATGGGCGTGAGCTACGGCAATAACCCTTCGCTTAATACATTCATCAGCTATGAACTGGATGGATATAATAATCTTTATGATAAAGATAAACTGTCGGAATTTAAAACAGGAATTGAATTTTTCCTCAGCGCTGAACGACAGCTTAAAAAGAATTTTTCTCTTAAAGCCGATTATTCATTCTTTCTGAAGAGTAATAATCTTAATTCTTATCCTAATGCCGATTTTACGTATCAAAGTCATCAGATTTTGCTTGTCGCGAGTTATATTTTCCCGATGGAATACGCGTTTATTAAAATTGGCTTGGGTGCCGGTCCTTTGTTTTCCGTATTCACATCAAAGCCCCAGGGTTTCGAAAGTAAATATTATTCAACAGGCATCGGAACTAAACTCGACGGTACTGTCAATCTACAGATTAGCAGAAGCGTCGGCGGTTATCTGAACGCGTTTATTTTTAAGTCATTCCAGCCCGACCTAAAAGACAGTAACGGCGCCGTACTGCTTAATAAAAGCGGTAAGCCCGACGGAACTGTCAATCTAAGCACTCTTAGCATCGGCTTAAGGCTCGGAGTGGAAATTTTTATATTCTGATTATGCAAAAAATTATTGAAGCTATTGTTTATGGCGCTATTCAGGGATTAACGGAGTTTATCCCAATCAGCAGTACCGCGCATATTCGCGTTGTGCCCGCTTTGCTCGGATGGGATGACCCCGGAGCGGCTTTTACTGCCGTTATTCAGATAGGCACTCTTATTGCCACGCTTATTTATTTTAAGAACGATATTGTTGATTTGCTTACAGGGTTCCTGCAGGCTCTTAAAACAAGGAAATTTTTCTCCGAACCGCATTCAAGACTGTTTATTCTGATTGTGATCGGCACGATTCCCATTTCCGTTTTCGGAGTTACTCTGAAAAAATATATCGAAGGCGATGCGCGCGGGCTTTACGCAATAAGTGCGGCTCTCATCGGACTTGCTATTATTCTTTTTATCGCCGAAAAAGTTTCTTCGAAGAAAAAAGACCTTAACAGTATTTCTGTCCGGGACGGCATTATTATCGGTTTCGCTCAGGCTGTTGCTCTCTTACCGGGAAGTTCCCGAAGCGGAGTTACTATCACCGCCGGACTCTTCTGCGGTCTTAAAAGGGAAACAGCCGCAAGGTATTCATTCCTGCTCAGCATACCCGCCGTCGCCCTCAGCGGTTTGTATGAGCTTTACAGCGAAAGACAGGCTCTTCTGAACGAAAACACATTCAGTCTTATAGTTGCTACCGTAGTTTCCGGAATTGTCGGATATTTTGCGATAGCTTTTTTGATTACATATTTGAAAACCAGAAGTAACCTTTTGTTTATAATTTATCGTATAGCGCTCGGAATAATTATACTGATATTGCTTTCAAAAGGGATTTTACATAATATCTGAAATGCGCGATGTGCCAATGGTCTTGATTATTATACTAAAAAATCGTTAATATTGAAGGAACAATGCTTAAATTAATTTGTATAAGAATTAACTGAATATGATATGAAAACAAAAATAGTTCTGACGATAGCGCTATTATTGACTGTTATATCAAGCGCTTATGCGCAAACATCGTATAGTTTTGCTGACGGACTCAATAAGGCAAAATCTCAGAATAAGAAGGTTTTAATCAATATCTTTTCTGAATCGAATGCATGGTCCCAGAAAATGGACTTAATTTACGCTCTGGATAATATCAGGAATTATGTTAATTCGAATTTCATTTACGTTAAACTGAATGCCGGCGGTTCCGAAAAGATTTCTTACGGAGGTAAAGATTATACGGCGGCTTCGCTTGCAAAATTTCTGGGCGCTACCGGATACCCGACTCACGTATTCTTGAATCCTGACGGAGGCATAATACTGTTTAAATATAACGGCGAATCAACGGGCGCATTTCCCGGTTATGTAGAAGCCGGCGACTTTGAAAAGATTTTAAAATTCTTTGCGGAGAATATATATACAAATACCGACCTGTCCAAGGTCATGTAATATTCCTGAATTTTTCTTTAAGTTTTTTTGCTGTATAGGGGGGCACAAAGTCTTTGATGTCCCCTTTTAATTTTGCGAGCTCCCTTATAAGCGATGAATTTATGTAAGTGTATTTTTCGTTCGGCATCAGAAAAAGTGTCGTGATTTCCGGAGCAAGTTTCCTGTTCATCAGCGACATCTGGAATTCATTTTCAAAATCAGATATTGCCCTTAATCCCCTTATTATTACTCCGGCTTTTTTCCCGGCGGCGTATCGGATCAAAAGTCCGTCAAATCCATCCACTGAAACATTTTTGTATTTCTTTGTCGCCGCTTTTATCATTTCCTGCCGCTCATCTTTGCTGAAGAGGGGAGTTTTGTTTATGTTGTATGCCACGGCTACAATTACTTTGTCGAATAATTGTACTGCCCTCTCGATAATATCAAGGT
>Ga0247841_10005716_pt1 | contig 19836 bp, 21 predicted proteins | sample LaCruzMarch2015__2_FD_192410 | JGI IMG/M metagenome (GOLD analysis project Ga0247841, IMG submission 192410) | Freshwater microbial communities from meromictic Lake La Cruz, Castile-La Mancha, Spain - LaCruzMarch2015_18m | ecosystem: Environmental > Aquatic > Freshwater > Lake | place: Spain... | reverse complement strand
TATATTGCGAGACCGCTAGAAAATCGCTGTGGAAAATTTAAAAAAGCATCTAATATGAATTTTGGATTAAAGCAAATACTTTCAATTAATCGAGAGGAAATTCCATTGGTTCAAAGAACAATTAATTGGATAATGGCTGGTGAAAACGAACAATTTATGTATAAAAAATCAGTAGCTTCTACCTTCGAAATTGGTAAATATATTTTGCTTTTGGATTCTGATTCGAAATTTAATCCTTTCTCTCTTGATTTTCTTATTGAAGAAATGGAATTATCACCTGACATAGGATATCTTCAAATAAGAACAAATAGTAAGGGATAAATGGGAAAACGCAATTAGTTATTTTACTAATTCAATTTATGACATTAATTTCTTTTATTCGTGTTCTAACGGATTTCCAGCACCTTTTGTTGGGCACAATGCTTTATTACGATGGTCAGCATTGTTAAAAGTTGAAGAATTCATAAATGGTTCAAAAATAAAAACAATTAATCTAGAAACAATTGAAAATGGTGAAAATGAAAATATATATTTAAATTGGAAAGTATGGGATGATTCCCGTGTTTCTGAAGATTTTGTTATGTCAATTTATCTACAATATGTGGGATATTATGGTAAATATGTTTTCTATAATTGTGGATTTAAAGAAGGTGTTTCATTAAATATAATCGATGAAATTACAAAATTGAAAAAATATATTTATGGAATAAATGAAATCATTTTTTACCCTTGTTTTGAGTGGTCACAAAAGGGCATTTTTACACATTTATTTTGCAATTTTTTGTTGTCTGAAAAAATACATTTTTCAACCAAATACGCTTTAATTGCTTATATGGGTTCTTATTATAGCATAGCCCTATGTCCAATTGTTACTTGTTGGTTTTATTTTGCTGAAGGATTTGGGATACTACATGGTGATTTTGAATACAATAATAACATATTTATTAATCCATCAATTAATACAATTTATTCATGTGTATTTATTTTTTTTGTGGCTTCTTTAATTTCAAATATTGTCGTTAAATGGAAACACCGTTTTTATGAAAAAGGAATCGTGTCATTAGTTATTAAAGAAATATTTTATGGATTATATTTAACTGCATTTTATTCGTCCGTTTCTTTTCATTTGCTCAGTATGATTGTGGTGTATTTTACTGGATTAACCGCAAAATGGGAAACGACAAAAAAAAGAAGCTGAAAATATTTCGGTAATTGCTATAATAAAAAATTATAAAATATTATATTTTATTGGAATATCTTGTTTTGGCATTGTTATTTGTGGAACAATAGGAAATGATTATTTTCAAAATCGCGATATGTTCTCTGTTTTACCTTTTGTTGTTTTATGGGTACTTCATTTATTTTTTCCAATTTATTCATGTATTTTTTAATAATTATTTTCCTACATTGTCGTCCCAACTATAATTATTATTATAAGTTTTTAGAAGAAAATATAACAAACTTTTTACTTATGTAAAAAGGTATAAAACACCGATTTTCACGCTAAACAAATACAAAAATATGGTCTTACTTTTTCTTCTCTTTTCCCTTCGGGATTGAAGAAGTGAAAGACGAAAATGGCCATTTGATGATGAATTTTGTGATGAGGTATTTTTTAAAGATGAAACAGATTTTTATAATAAAATATTGGCGTTTCAAACAGATAATGATTTATATTTGAAATGTTTGACTAAACAATTTAATATAGTTAATAAATATTTCAATAAAGAATGGATTAGAAATTATATTATAAGTAAAATTTAAATATTTAAATAAATTATTATTATTATTATTAAAATGAAGGTACTATTTGTTGATATTGCCATGCATTCAAAAAATTTAAATGCGTTATTAAATTATAATATTAATATTTCTAGAATTAATCATACAAATTTAGATTCAATTGATTTATCACAATTTGATGTTGTGTATAGTCCATCTCAAACTATTGATATTAAAAAATACCCAAACACAAAATTTATATTTGGACCTCATTTTAGTGTATTTCCTGAAAATAAGCTTGAAATAATTAAAAGTAAAAATTCTATATATATACAGCCAAGTAAATGGGTTGTTGATCTCTGGAAAGCTTTTCCTATTTGTAGAGATCTTAAAATTCAAGACCTACCTTTTGGTGTAGATACAACAAAATTTTCTCCTAATAAAAATATATCAGATAGATATAAGATTTTTATTTATCATAAAAGACGTAATCCACAAGATTTGAGTATTTTACAATTTTTTCTAAAAAATTTAAATATAAATTTTAGAATTTTTGATTATGTTAATAAATATTCAGAAGAAGAATATTTAAATTATTTAAAGGATTCTAAATTTGGTATATGGCTAACAGCTCATGAAAGTCAAGGATTTGCTCTTCAAGAAGCTTTATCATGTGATGTCCCATTATTAGTATGGAATGTCACCTCATTAAATCAAGAGTATGGTTCTAATTATCCTAATTTACCAGCAACAACACTTTCTTATTGGGATGAAAAATGTGGTGAATATTTTACAAATAGTAATGACTTATACAATACATTTAATAAGTTTATTAGTAATTTACATAATTATAAACCAAGAGAATATATATTAGAAAATTTATCAATTGAAAAATGTTCTGAAAAATTTATAAGTGTAGCTACTGATATATAAAAAATAATAATAATAATAATATATAAATATTTTTACTTAAAAATATATATAGTTTTTAAGTAAAATGCTTATACCATTACATCAGTTAATTAGAAAGTATAATGTTAAATTTCAAGGAATACTTCATGTTGGAGCACATGAATGTGAAGAATTAAAAGATTATGAAATGTATATTTCGAGAGATAGAATATTATGGATTGAAGCTCTACCAGGAAAAATTCAATTATGTAAAGATAGATATCCTGGTATTAATATTGAAAATGCTATTGTTTCAGATAAAATAGAAGATGTTGTTTTCAAAGTATCTAATAACGGTCAGTCATCATCTATACTTGATTTTGGATTACATTCTCAATATCATCCACATGTTCATTATATTACAGCATTTAATGGAAAAACTTCATTATTACAAGATATTTTACCAAAATATAATATTAATTATAATTTTCTAAATTTTGATATTCAAGGTGCTGAATTAAAAGCTTTGAAAGGAATGGAAAAATATTTACATAATGTCGACTACCTATATACAGAAGTTAATAGTGATTATGTATATAAAGATTGTGCTTTGGTAACAGAATTAGATGAATATTTAAAACAATTTGGGTTAGTACGTGTTGAAACTAATTGGACAGAATACAAATGGGGCGATGCTTTTTATATTAAACACAATTTAATTAATCGTTAAATAAATACTTAAAATGTTGTATATATTTAATTTATGTCAATTACTTTTTCTAGTTGTTTTTATGTGATTAAATCTAAGTTTGATCATATAATTTATATTGAATGGATGAATAATTTAATTTCAATTGTTAATAACTTCAACTTAGTTATTTACACTGACGTAAATAGTTTCAAATACATTGATACAAAAAATAATCCAAAAATTAAAATAATTATTAAACCATTAGATCAATTTTACAATTATAAATATAAAGATTATTGGATTAAAAATCATGAAATTAATGATCTGTTAAATGATAAATCGTGTTGGGAACTTAATATGCTATGGTCTGAAAAGTTACAATTTGTAAAAGAAACTATTAATAATAAGTATTTTGATACTGAATTTTACGGATGGTGTGATATTGGATACTTTAGAAACAGACCAGAAGATACCCATACTAGTTCTCTAACTAATTGGGCTGGTAATAAATCTGTTTTATTTAATAATATAAATAAAATCTGTTATGCTTGTATTAAAAATGATAATGGTTATATGAATTTTTTATATAAATTAGTTAATAATCGTAATGAGAAAGGTCTGCCAATTATACCTATTCCAGCATATCAAAATTCAATAGCTGGTGGTTTTTTTACAATACATAAAAATAATATTGAATGGTGGGCTACAAAATATGATAATAAATTAAAATTATATTTTGAAAATAAATATCTTGTTAAAGATGACCAAATAATAATAGTAGATTGTATTCTCTCAGATTTAGATAAATTTACTCTATTTAGAGAGAATACTGATTATCTTGACAATTGGTTTATGTTCCAAAGAATATTAAATTAATATACCATATAAAATGATTAGCATATTAATGCCTATATATAACGGGTTTGAATTTATAAATGAGTCTGTTACATCTATAATTACTCAAACATTTAATGATTGGGAACTAATTATCGGTATTAATGGTCATCCTGAAAATTCTGAAGTTTTTAGAATAGCAAAACAATATGAGAATATCGATTCTAGAATAAAAGTGTATGATTTATTTAATATAAAAGGTAAAGCAAATTCACTTAATAAAATGGTTACTTTTTCCAACTTTAGTTATATTGCTTTATTAGATGTAGATGATATATGGCATTATAAAAAATTAGAAATTCAATCAAAAATTATACAACAAAATTTTGATGTTATTGGAAGTAATTGTGTATGGTTTGGTGATATTGAAGGAGTTGTTCCAAAAATACCAATACATGATTTTTCAAATTTTAATTTTGCGGAAGTTAATCCAATAATTAACTCTAGTTCAATGATTAAAAAAGAATTATGTCATTGGAATGAAAATGGTATAGAAGATTATGATTTATGGATTAGACTTCGAAAGCTTAATAAAAAATTCTATAATTGTCCAGAAATATTAGTTAAACATAGAATACATAAACAATCAGCATTTAATTCCAAAGGTAATAATAATAAAGTCCCTTCTTTATTACATTCACATGGAATAAAGAAAGAAGAAAATATAGGAACATATATGAAAGAAGTTAAAAATGTTCAAAAAATTAAAATGAATCTAGGTAATAATTTATAAAACGGATATTTTATTCCATTGAGGTGGACACAAATCCCTTGTATTATTATTTGCTCTCTCTCCAAACCATACTGAGGGATAACAAATTATTTTATCTGACCAAAAATTAAAATATGCTGACCACCAACTGAAAGAACTATTTGCTATAATATTGTGATGGCAACAACTCATAAATAACATTTGTTCCCAATCTTCTAGTTTATTCTCTCCTCTCATAAATTTATAGTCTGGAAATTCTTTCTCAAGCCTATTAATTGTTTTCATAACATCATCTATATCTGTATCTTCACAAAAATATAAAATATTATATAATTCATGACTTTTATTTTTAATAAAATTTAAAGAATTTCTATAATATTCATATGTTGCTAACGGATGAAAATCTTGAATTTTTTTATAATCACCTAATCTAAAATGCATACTAACACAATTTTTTAAATATTCATCGTTTAAATTTATTTTTTTTATAATATCATCTTTCATTTTCTCTAATCCAATAATTCGAGATATCATTTCATAATTTTCATGAAAATATTTATAACTCTGAAAATAACCATAAATTAAACAATTATTCCCGACCATTTCATAAATAGGTAGCTCGTTAAAAGTGAAACCCTTCTCTCTAACTATGTGAATATGTTCTGGTAGATTTTCTATTAAAAAAGGTTTTAGTTTATTAAAAAAGGAATTCCAGAATGTATTTCTTATAGTTGTTGAACCTCCACCTAGAGTAGATACATTTAAAAATTTAATTTTGTTTCTGCTCTTTATAGCATAAGATATTGTAGCAAAAATTTGAAATATTTGGTTTCCCAAACCACCCATTAAATTACATGTTATCATGATTATAAATATTTATATATTTTGTATTTAAATATTTAATTTAACCAATTTATTTGTTCATTTAATTTTTCTTCTGCTTGTTTAAAGATATTAGACCCAAAAAATCCTTGAGATGCAGCCATTGGTGATGGATGAACACCTTTAATTATTCTCTCTTTGTTTTCAATAAAAGATTCCTTAGCTTTGGCAAAATTTCCAAGGAGTAAGAAAACGCAATTTTTATTTTTTTTGCTTATAAACTTAATAACATCATTTGTGAATTCTTCCCAAACATCCATCATACTTCCAGGTTTTCCTTTAATTACAGAGAGGGAAGAGTTCAATAGGAATATTTTCTCTCTATAAAACCATTGTTCTAAGTTACCAGAATTAAATTTATAACCTCTTTCTGGAAATTCAATTTGTAATTCTTTGTAAATATTTCTTAATGAAGGTGGTATCTTTACACCATCAGGAACAGAGAAACTTAATCCATGAGCTTGTCCTGGTCCATGATATGGATCTTGACCTAATAATAATACTTTAATCTCTCTAACATCCATTTCAAAGACTCTGAAAATATCTTCTTTTTTAGGATAAATATCTGAATTTATTGAGTAAAAATCATCTATGTCTCTAAAGTCATATTTATCAAACAAAGGTTTCCAAGATTCATGATAAGTATTCATATTTAATAATAAATATAATTTGTATCTTTATATTTAATTCAATTTTATTTATTTTTTTTGAATAAAATTGAAAATAAAATACCTGTAAAATTAAATGAATATAACAATGTTTACAACTATTTATAGACCAAAAAAGATTGATGATTTTATTGGCAATAGAAATATTATTCAACCATTTATTCAGTGGTTATTAGAATGGGAACCAACAAATAAGAAAAACAAGTGTGTATTGATATCAGGATTAACTGGTATAGGTAAAACACTTTTAGTTGAATTGGTTTTAAAAAAACATGATTATAATATTATTAATTTATCTCTAGAAGATGAAAGAGACAAAGATTATATAAATAATGTAATTAAACCAATTTTAAAAACAAAAAAAACATTTGATGGACAAGAAAATGTATTAGTAGTTAGTGAAATAGATGCTGGAGGTGATTATGGTTTTATTTCTAGTTTAGTAGAATGTATTAAGGAAACTAAAATTCCAATTATTTGTATGTGTAATAATAGATATGACCAAGCAATAAAGCCAATATTAAATTATTGTTTGGATTTAAAGATGACTAAACCTAGTTATCAAGAAGTGTATAGATTACTCTACAATATTGTAGTGACTGAAAAAATTAAAATTAAAGAACAAGAAGTGAAAGAATTATATGAGCAATCGAATGGTGATATAAGATTTATATTAAATACTTTACAATTTGGTATGCGTAAAAGTAATAAAAATATACAAAGTTCAAATATATTTGATACCACAGGAAAATTATTATCAATGGATGAAACAATAGAGAGCAAATATGAGACATACTGGTTAGCAAATGATTTACACACATTAATGATTCAAGAAAATTATATAAATAATACATTTGGTGTAAATGATCAATTAAAGAAGCTGGAAAATATATCATATTCAGCAAATGCTTTATCAGATGCGGATTTATTTGAAACTCAAGTTAATATGACGAATAGGGAATTTGGTCCTCATTTAGCTTTAAGCACAATAAATGCTACTTCAAGATGTAATAAGAAAACTATGATAAAATTTCCACAATTCTTGGGTAGAGTTTCTACAATGAATAAAAACAAAAGGGATAAAATAAATTATGAGGATGTTAAATTTTTCGAAGCTACACCAAAACCAGTAGTAAAAAAAGTAACAGAAGAGGTAAAAGAGAAGAAACCAAGAGGTCGCCCAAAGAAGTCAAAATAATATATATTCATAAACCTACTTAAAGACGGGACACTACATGATGAAGGGAATTTCTTGATTTTCAGAAAAAATGGTCCAAAAAAATTCCCTACACATGTAGAGAAAATAAAGAGATTCAAAAATTGAAAAGTATTTTAACTTTTTCAAAATGGACAAAAAAAAATGTCCAAAATTGACTTGCCGAAATTACTCTTACTGACGAAAAATTTTGTCTTGATAAAAAAAATTTATCGTCACAAATTAAACGAAAAAAAATTTTTTTAAGAGCATATTTTTTTAGTATTTTTTGCCGAAAAGTATTTAGGGAGATTTTCTACTACCAATATATGGTAGGGAATGATAGTGATTTGTCGCAAAAAGTCGCTGAAAATTTTTGTTGTAAATTTTGTAACTATAATACGTGTAAAAGAAGTGATTTTAATAAACATTTAGCAACCGATAAACATAAAAAGCGAGAAAATGATAGTAAAATGGTAGTAAATGATAGCGATTTGTCGCAAAAAGTCGCAGGGAAATACGTGTGTGAATGCGGGAATATTTATAAACATGATAGCGGGTATTATCGTCATAAAAAAAAATGTTATGGATCAAAATCAAATATAATAACAACTGAGCTTGTTATGGAGCTAATTAAAGACAATAAAGAAATGAAACAAATCATATTAGAGCAAAATAATACTATAAGTAATTTAGTTAAAAATGGTGTAGTTACAAATAATAATAATACAATTACCCAAACCAATTCACATAACAAAGCATTCAACTTAAATTTCTTCTTAAATGAGACATGTAAAAATGCTATGAACATCACAGATTTTGTAGACTCTATTAAACTTCAATTAAATGACTTGATGGATGTAGGTGAATTAGGATATGTAGAAGGACTATCTAAAATAATAGTTAAAAACTTAAATGATATCGATGAAACATTAAGACCAATACATTGTACTGATAAGAAAAGGGAAACTATGTATGTAAAAGATGAAGGTGAATGGAATAAAGAAGATGAGAAAAAAACCAAACTAACAAAAGCAGTAAAAAGAATAGCAGATAAAAATATAAGATTATTGTCAGCATTTAGAGAGAAATATCCTGAGTATAAAAATTCTTCTTCAAAAACATCTGATAAATATGATAAGATGGTTCTAGAAGTAATGACTTGTGACGATGATAAGAATGAAAAAATAATAAAAAATATTTCTAAGGTAACTACAATTAAGGATTAATGGGTTTCATAACTTTCATGAAGTAATGGAAATTGTTTTATTAATTATATATTACACCTTTGGACATTTAAAACGCCGATTTTAGCGAATTAAAAAACAAAAGTGTAATGGCGAATTTCACGCCTTACCATACTTATCTTCCTTATAACTTGTAAAAAGGAGTATCGTAGGTATTTATTCTTTTTGTTCTCTAAAACATTTTGGTCTTCTTTTTCCTTGTTTCTCACATTGTAAAAGAAGTAAAATATTCTTGGAAGCGTTAATATCTCTATCCATACAACATAATTTACACTCGTTGGAACTACAACGGATTACGCTATGGTATTGAGACATTCTCGCTTTTCCTTTACATATTTTTTTATTTCTGTAAAGACTTATTTTTTCAAAACATTTATGACAGGTCTTACTTGTTCCCCATTCATCTATATCCACAACATCGCAAAATCGTTTCAACTCTTTCTTTAATTTTAGAATTGGAGTTGTTGGGTGATTTTTTACTAATCCGTGTTGTTGTGAATAATCACCAAAACCTATTAAGGTCTTTTTATCTTTTGTAATGTTTCTACATATTTTTTCTAATGTTGCTTTGCTTCTACAATAAGAAGTGAAGTTTAATCCTCTAAAGTTCTTATCACAATGGAATTGAAAAAATCTATCTATATTTGGTAAAACATATTCAAAATAACTTAACATATTTTTTGTATTACTGACTTTGAAACTTGGAATAAAGCATAATGTTCCATTCTTTATACCAAGTTTCTCTTTTCTTACAAGCATAAATCATTTTGCTTTTATGTCTATATTCTTTTGTAGAGCATTGTAATATTTCATCAGTTTCATTACAAGAAGTAAATAATGCTCTTATGCCAGGATCGATTCCCACATATTGTTCGTAATCAATATTTTTAATTTCTTTTGTTTTCATTTCTTTTTCTTTTGGTTTATCCATTGTAATCACTCCACATTTTCCATCAGTAAAAATAGTATAGTGAAATTTCTTATGTTGTGTTTCATATTTTTGAATGTTAAATAAGTTTAACCAGTATTCTCGTTTCTTTTCATCAAAATCTTTATAATTTTGTTGTTTGGTTAAATAAGAAATAATATCATTAAGAGCAGTAGAGCATATTTGGATATTATAAGTCGGCGTTTTAAATGTCCAAAGGTGTAAAATTAACAGGATTAATTGAAGGAGAAATTAATCGGGAATTTAATTGTTCTCTCGATAAATATGGATTTTTAAGGTCAGAGTTACAATAACCGAAACCAGGTCTACCAGTATCAAATGTACCCTTAAAAGTGTAAGGAACATTTTCAGAAGGAGTTTTACCTGTATTAACATGTGGATCTAAACCAAGTGTATAACAAGCTTCTTGATTATTATAATTCATTATTTGTAAACCATTTTTTTGTAAATACTGACGATATCCCCAGTTGCTTTGAATACCTTCTTGTCTTTGAATTCTCTCATTTACAACAGCATCAGGTTGCCATGTCTTCCAAAGACGTCCATCGCTCATCAAAGAAGGAAAATTAAAATCTATATTATTACTTGCTGAATAACAATTTTCCCAACCATATTTTTTAGTTTTATCGTCGCTATAACATGTTAAACTTGACATTATATATTCTATATTTATAATAAAATTTTACATAATTTATCTTTATCTAAATTGTCATAATCAAATAAATAATCTTTCGTCCAAAAGGTTTTCTTATTTGTTGTTGATATTGTTAAAGATTTAATTTTTCCATCTAAATTTCCTAAAAATCCTTCATTATTTTCTGGAACAACATAAAATAATGAAGGATTTTTACAATTTAACCAATAAAAATGACAATCTCCAACTTCATATGTCTGTCTTATTTTTTTTCCATTAATTCTTCCTTTCATTTTACTTTAAGTAAAATGATGAGAATTTGTATTTTTATGTAAATGTCCACCAACTTTTTCCTGAATTTTTTTATTACCAATCATAAAATCATAAACTAATCCCTCCATTTCATTATTTACACCTTTTAATATTTCAAACGCCGATTTTCACGGCATAAAAAATAATTAAAAAATGTAAAATCAACAGGCGTGCTTATCTTTTTGTTTTTTAACGCCGATTATCTTAATATACTTCTAATTATATTTAAATAAGGTCTTTTACATTGAAAATTTGGTTTAAAAGATGAAATTGTTGAAACAGCAAAATATTTTTGAATTTCTTCCTTTAATTCTATTATTTTATTTTGTTTATCAATATCTAAATCTAATTCCGATAAAAGAATACATCCATTATTATCTAAATTTAGAATAGAAATTATTTTATTACATATTTCTTCTCTTTCATTAACAAATTTTTCACTTAATTTAATACGCATAATATGTATTAAATAAAATTATTTAAATAATATTCAAAATAAAACTTATTCAGCACCAAGTAATTTAAGTAAATCTGGTTTCTTTAATTTGGATGCTTCAGAATTTGAGGTTAGACCTTTTTCAACAGCAATACTTCTAAGCTTTGCTAGTTGTAATTTTTTATAATTGATATTATCTTCATGATGTTGCTCTTCTCCTAAATTAATAGAAATAGTTTTTAAATCTGATGATGAAGGAATTTCTGAATTTTCTAAATGCTTTTCTTCTTCTGGTTCATATTTAAGATCCAATACTTCTTCAACATATTCATTGTCAACTTCAGGTTCAAAATCACCTTCTAAATCACCCAAATCTTCCATTTGATCAAATTCTAAATTATTTGCTTCTTCTTCATATGATTGAATATCTTCATTTGATACTTGTAATTTTACAACTTTAATATCATCATCTGAATTACTATCTGAATCATCTATACTTTCTATATCTTCTTTATTATCTTCAAGTTCACTTTCTTCATCTTTATTTTCATCTTCATTTTCATCTTCATTTTCATCTTCATCTTCATTTTCATCTTCATCATCTGAAACTTCAATTAAATCATTTTTTACAAAATTTCCTAAATTCTCTCTAAGGTTTATATTTGGATCATTTACATGATGAAAACTTTGTCCTCCTCTAATAGCTAAATGGTTTAGTCCCATTTTTACTCCATTCATATCTTCTGCTAATGTTGATACTAAACTCAACATTGAAGCAATTTTATGGTTTTGGTCTCTCATTTTACTTTCAAAATAAACAACAAGAAGTGCTACAACAAGCACTAATATTCCTAAAAACATTAAAAATGTTGGATTAAACAAATCTGTCAAGGATGCCATTTTATTACAAAAAGATTATATAAATTAATTCATTTACTAACGAATTTATTTATTATTTTTTAAACATGATCAATTATTTCTTTTGGATAATTCATTTGTTGTAGAACTATCATTCCCCCTTTAATATCCGAAATTCCTTGTATTAAAGTATATTTGTAAATTAAATTATTCTTTTCTTTTTCTGTAAGCATTTTGTAATTTATAATATTCTTTGATTTTTCTAGTTTTTTACATACTTTAATAAAGTGTGTTGTTAAAATACATGATACATTCTTATATTTTGTTATATACTTCATAAATGATGTTGCACTTTGTTCAGCCTCTTCAGGATTTGTTCCTGAATATAATTCATCAAATGCACATAAATGTGTATCATCTTTATTTACACTAATAGCATCTAAAATTTCCTTACATCTTCTTGCCTCAGCTTGGAATAAACTATCGCGACCAGATGTATCAGGAATATTCAAATAACAATGAATATGATTAAATGGTTTAATTTTTGCTGAATCATAAAAACCACAACCAAATTGTTGAGAGAATAAAATATTTATTAATGTGGATTTTAATATTGTAGTTTTACCTGAAGCGTTTGGACCTGTTATGATCATATTTTTCTTAAACTTTATTGTATTTTTAATAGGATCAGAATTTTTTAAATTAGCATAATAACTATTTTCTAAAATTGATTTTTTAGATTCATCAATAAATATAGCGTAATTTATTTTTCTCTCTAAAATATTTTTCTGTAAACCCTTTAAGCAATCCATATATCCATTGAAACCGAGTGAATATATTATAGCATCATCATATACTTTATCAGTATGTAATTCATAAAAGCATTTGAATACATATCCAATTTCTTTAACCTTACTGAAATTAAACATATTATAGTCAGTTATATATTGAATTTTTTGTTGTATTTTTTTCAATATCTCTAGTTTCTCTCTAACTTGTAAATTGAATTCATTATGGGTTTGTAAATTTTTTGAATATTCAAGATAATTTTCCATAGAATTTATGGTATGACCAATATAAATTCTGATTTCATTAAAATGATTATGAATTGTTTTCATATTATTATTGAATCTTACACATACCATAAAATTTTGATATATCGAAAATAAATAAAAAGCTGCTGAAATGAAAATATAAAATTTTTCTTGAGCATTTATTTCACTAAAATTAACAACAAATAATTTTCCAATAGCATTTTGACTAGCTACAATTTTTAAAACTTCAATATATTCATTGATTGTTATTTGTAAACCTTTCATTTTAATTATAAAAAATGGAATAATAAGAATTATTATTGGGACTAATAGAGAGATTAATGGTGATAATAAATTATATACACTCATAAATTGAAGAAACCATTCAGATCTATTTAAGAATTCAAGCATTTCCCATTCAACAAAATAATATCTTTCCTTAAATCCAGCATCAATTTTCAATTCATTCCATATGTCAACAATATTTTTATAATTTTTTGAATAATCACTATATTTAACACCTAATGGTTTATACTCTTTTAAAAGTATTTGATTATCTTTTAAAAATTGAACATCAGTTGTATAGAACTGACATATTTGTTGATTAAGTTTTTTAGAAACGTCATTATCATTATCAAAACAAAAAGTATAAATAGGATTACATGATGTATCAATTGTTTCAATTAATTCTAAATCTTTTACTATATTTTTACTCAGTTCGACTTTATTTTCATTGTAAAAAATTGGTATTTTAAAATGGTCATTAATTTCATTAATTTTTGACTCAGAGCTCATTATATTTTTATTAAGAAATATAATGAATTATTTTGACGAATAACCAACAATAAGGAGAAGAAAATTAAAAATTAATAAATAATATACTTAAGATTTATCTATTAATTTAAGTATATTATAATGCGTCTTTAAAGCAAATTGTATAAAAAGAACAGAATGAAATAGTAGATAAAATATACTATTTTGGATTTAGAAAATAAAACAGAATATACACTTTATGAATTAGATAAAAATGAAGAAATCCAAAAAAAGTTACACCTTTTCATATTTCAAAAGCTGATTTTTATATAGTCTAAACTATACAAAAATTATTTATACTGATTTTTATTTTTCTTGTTTTATTTATTGATATATATTTTTCTGGTATTTCATAAGGACACTAAATTTATTTTCATATTTTTCTTTAATTCATCATAAGTTAATTTGTCTAACTTTTGTAATGATGATTTTAACATAATAAAATAATTTTTAATGTTATTTGTGAAATGTTGATATTGAAAAGCGTATCAAATATTGTTGTGCTTTTATTTTTCGTTTCTATGAGAACTCGCATTATCTAAAAAAATATATTAACAAGACGAATGAAATTAAAAATTTTCAAGTAAAAATTAATTATTACGTTATTACAATATTATTCAACTATATATGATATGTTATATATTCATCGTTACTATAGTGTATTGGTTTTTGTAATTGTTATATTATTACCAGTCAATACTTTATAATTTGGTGTAATTAAATCATAATTAATTTCTAAATTATTTGTAAGATTAGCATAACTTGATAATGAATTCATAAAATATAATAACCCATTACTATTATTAATAATTACTGGATTTGTTGGTGTTGATTGATTTACTTGAAATGTTGTTGTTATTGTTCCTGAAGTGTAATTAGTGGTTTCTTCTTGAGTTGCTGTAATTGTAGAACTTCCAGCACCAACAATAGTAATAGTATTTCCAGAAATAGTAGCAACAGATGTATCGGAAGAAGTATAACTAAATGCACCATTACTATTTGAATTGGGGTCTGTAATTACAAAGGGACTATCTCCATATATTTTTGTTGGAATTGAAAAGTTTGTTATTGTTGGTGTTGATTGATTTACTTGAAATGTTGTTGTTATTGTTCCTGAAGTGTAATTTGCTGTTGCTGCTTGAGTAGCAGTGATTGCTGAACTTCCAGCACCAACAATAGTAATAGTATTTCCAGAAATAGTAGCAACAGATGTATCGGAAGAAGTATAACTAAATGCACCATTACTATTTGAATTGGGGTCTGTAATTACAAAGGGACTATCTCCATATATTTTTGTTGGAATGGAAAAGTTTGTTATTGTTGGATCAATGAGTGGTGAATAATTTTTTATAGCATAGTAATTTGCGATAGTTTGCCAAGTCGCACTTAAACTATTAATATCATTAGCATTAAAAAATGTTATATTAGAAGTATTATAACTAGATACATTTGTAAAAGAATTACTGCTAATAGTATAAATGCTCTCGTGATTTTCAATTATTACTGATGTCAAATGTGGACAATCTAAGAACGCAGCATCACCAATACTTGTTACGCTATTTGGTATTATTACTGATGTCAAATGTGGACAATTTAAGAACGCAGCAGTACCAATACTTGTTACGCTATTTGGTATTATTACTGATGTCAAATGTAGACAATCTAAGAACGCAGCAGGGTCAATCCTTGTTACGCTGTATGAATTACCATTAATTGTTACATTACTTTGAATACTAGAAGATATTCTACCATCATGATAACCAGTTACACTAACATTATTTCCAGAAATATTTCCATACATTATACCACCAATTATAACAGACATATATATATATAACATAAAATAAAATTTTATAAATTAGTAAAAAATATTAACATTTATATAATTTTATTAACTTTTCAAAATCGGCGTTTTCTTAAAGTGTGAAATGTTAAAAGATGTAAAATACGCATTGTTCTAAATTTTAGTTAAAAAACTAAGCTCCCCTGGCATTTCATTAATTTGGGTAGAATAATGTTCCTCAATTTTCTTGATTTGCATAACATCACGTCTTGTAATAAAATTAATACCAACACCTTTACGTCCCCATCTACCAGAACGACCAATTCTATGTAAATAAGTATGAACGCATTTAGGTAAATCAAAATTAATTACAACACTTACTTGCTGAATATCAATACCACGAGCAGTAACATTCGACGAAATTAAAACGCGTGAAGTTCCGTTTCTAAAATCACTAAATGCTTTATCACGATCTGATTTATCCATATTACTATGAATACGACAAACTGGAAATCCATCTTCGCACATAGCTTCATATAAATCTTGAACTCTCTTAATGCTGTTACAATAAATAATTGTATGTGACAAAGTAATAAACGAAAAAAGGTCTTTTAAAGTTGTATACTTTTCTCTATCATCATTAATAGCAATATAGTATTGACCAATACCTTCTAAAGTTAATTGTTCGCGTTTTACACAAATTCTTATAGGATTACGCATTATTTTATCAGTGATACTACTTATTCCATCAGGTAGAGTAGCACTAAATAGACAAACCTGAACATCAGAATTCAAATGTTGAAAAATATTATAAACTTGCTCCTTAAATCCAGCTGATAACATTTCATCGGCTTCATCTAATATAATTAGCTTAATACTTTTTGTGCTTATGCGGTCACGACGCATCATATCATTTACTCGTCCAGGACATCCACAAATAATATGAGGAACATTTCTACTAGAAAAACTACTACCTTCATCAATAGATGAACCACCAAAAAGAGTTTGAATTTTTAATCCATCCATAAAACTACCTAGACTCGAAACAACCTTAGAAGTTTGAGTTGAAAGTTCTCTAGTGGGAGACAATATGAGAACTTGTGTTGTGGCTTCAGCAATATTTACTCGTTGTAAAGCACCAATAGTAAATGTTGCTGTTTTACCTGTTCCTGATTGAGCTTGAGCAATTACATCTCTGCCTTGAATAACAGGTTTTATGGCTCTTTGTTGAATAGGACTTGGTTTTTCAAATCCATAAGCAAAAATACCACGTAAAATCTTGGGTTCAATTTCTAACTCATCCCAACTATGTATTACATCATCTGAGGAATCAAATACTAACTCCTCAGATATATCGCTAACAGTATTATCGTTTTCTGTTGTCATTGTATATAATATATTGATATCTATTTAAGTGTATTTTAAATAATTATTATATTATTTAAAAAATTGATATAAATATAATCGTGTAATCTATATTACATTAGTAAGATGACCACACCAACCTTAAGATATACTTTAGAACAGATTGAAGATATTGTTTTCAAGGGATTTGACTACAGAGTCCCTGATGATGTAATGGAAAAAATATCTAATTTGGCTATGCAGGTTGGATCACCTGATTATGTTAAAACACCAGTTTTCAAGAAGCGTGAGAATCCTATGAAGGTTGATCCTGAAACTACATCTACATCGACTCCTATTGCCAAGGAATATATTAAGAAACGAAAGGGTAATAGAAATATGGAAGTATTTAATGATGAAGACTGGGATACCATTAGAACTTTTCAGACTACAAAAATTGAAGCCAAAACTGGTATTGATGCTGATTTTGATTCTATTAGAAATACTATTAATAAAATGACTGATAAAAATTATTCTGATATGCGTAATAAAATTATTGAAATTATTGAAAAATTGGTTTCAGAAAATTCAGAATCAGCTTTAGGTGTAATTGCTGAAAATATTTTCGACATTGCTTCATCAAATAGATTTTACTCAAAAATTTATGCAGATTTATATAGTGATTTATCTTCTAAATTTGAATTTATTAAAGAACAATATTTACAAAATTTAAAGAGATTTACTGACCTATTTAATAATATTGAGTATGTCGATTCTAGTGTTAATTATGATAGATTTTGTGAAATTAATAAGATTAATGAAAAACGCAAATCATTGGCAGCTTTCTATATTAATTTAATGTATTGTGGAATCATTTCTAAAGATGAAATCATGTTAATTACTAGAAATTTATTAGCAAAAATATATGAATTTATTTCAGTAGAAAATAAAAAGAATGAAGTTGAAGAATTAACTGAAACTATAGCTATTTTATACAAAAAGGACTTGTATCAAGATAATGAAGAAGATGTTGATTATGAAAAAATTGAAGGATTTACTATTACTCAGATTATTGAGAAAATCGCAAATAGTAAGGTAAAGGATTATAAGAGTTTATCTAATAAATCATTGTTTAAGTTTATGGATTTAATTGATATGTAATCTTGGTGGAGCACACTATGGGGAGCCCCCGATTTCCGCCGGCCGGACAGCAAGTGCCAGATGTTATGAGAGTCCAGACAGCTGCAGAGGAAACAACTTCACGAAATGGAAAGTTCTCGAGCTTTGAGGCGATTGGAGCCGTCCGGGATGCTCTTACGTAGCGTGATTCTTGAAGTAGTGTATCTAGGTGTAGCTAGGTGATTCATAATAAATTCTAAAGAAGATTGTTTGATCTTTTACTGGATTTGTTTGTTTCATTCATAGTTGATACAGGACTTTAGGAGTCTTGGACTGTGATTACAAACTTAGATAGCGTTTTTCCAATATGTAATCTATATATCAGAACAGATATTACTTTTTTCTTTTCAAAGTAAAATCTGTTCTATAATAATATTTTATTAGATATAAAATATTATTTAGATAATTATTATATTTTTTATTCTTAATGTTATATATATGTCAAGTAATACTACTTACGGAACTGGAGCTTTAAACAGCAACACCACTGGATCGGAAAACTCAGCATTCGGTAATTCAGCATTATTATCTAATACAGATGGCAGTTATAATACATCAGTTGGAGCATTTGCGTCTGCTTTTAATGAATCAGGACAATCAAATGTAGCACTTGGAACAAATGCGTTATTGAGAAACACAAGTAGTTATAATACAGCAATAGGAACAGCAGCTATGTGTTTTAATACAAGTGGTTCTGAAAATACCGCTGTTGGAAGCAATTCTTTAGAAAATAATTTAACTGGAAATTATAATTGTGCTTTTGGAGCTCGCAGCCTGTTTAATAACACAGATGGCGTAAACAATACAGCTGTTGGGACTTATACTTTACAAACTAATAGTAGTGGTTCAAGTAATTCTGCTTTTGGGTATGAGGCTTTGCAAAATAATACTACTGGTTATAATAATTGTGCTTTTGGATATGGCAGCCTGTTTAATAACACAGATGGCGTAAACAATACAGCTGTTGGGACTTCTACTTTGCAAAATAATACAACTGGTTTTGAGAATACAGCTGTTGGGACTTATACTTTACAAAGTAATACAACTGGTTTTCAGAATACAGCTGTTGGATTTGCGGCTTTACAAGATAATAGCGGAGGTTATTATAATACATGTGCTGGTGCCCAGGCTTTACAAAGTAATACAACTGGTTATAATAATTGTGCTTTTGGTCAAGTAGCTTTACAAAGTAATACAACTGGTTTTAATAATTGTGCTTTTGGGTATCAGGCTTTGCAAAATAATACGACTAGTTATAGTAATTCTGCTTTTGGGTATTTGGCTTTACGAAGTAATACAACTGGTTTTCAGAATACAGCTGTTGGATTTGCGGCTTTACAAGATAATAGCGGAGGTTATTATAATACATGTGCTGGTGCCCAGGCTTTACAAAGTAATACAACTGGTTATAATAATTGTGCTTTTGGTCAAGGGGCTTTAATAAGTAATACTACTGGTTTTAATAATTGTGCTGTTGGATATGGGGCTTTAATGAGTAATACGACTAGTAGTAGTAATTCTGCTTTTGGGTTTGAGGCTTTACAAAGTAATACAACTGGTTTTGAGAATACAGCTGTTGGATATTTGGCTTT
>Ga0247841_10005715_pt1 | contig 19839 bp, 17 predicted proteins | sample LaCruzMarch2015__2_FD_192410 | JGI IMG/M metagenome (GOLD analysis project Ga0247841, IMG submission 192410) | Freshwater microbial communities from meromictic Lake La Cruz, Castile-La Mancha, Spain - LaCruzMarch2015_18m | ecosystem: Environmental > Aquatic > Freshwater > Lake | place: Spain... | reverse complement strand
ATTTATCAGGCCGCCATCACCAAATATCTGTCTTTTTACAACAACGAGCGTCCTCACCTCGCTCTTGGTATGCTTTCCCCATCAAGGTGTTGCGAAGCTATTGTCTAGAAAACGATACATGAGAAACAAAGAAAATGGCTTATGTAAGCCATGAAATTGTAACGGCTCGGCTCGGTTCGGATGCACTTGGTTTTCATGGTCAATGCTCATCGAACTCCAAAATCGCCGATCTCCGGTTTATCGACGACTCTGGAGAGGATGGTTTCTGTGTTATGACCCGGATGCCGTCAGAAGAACTTCGATTCTGGTGAGATCCTCCTCAAGGCGTTGCAGATTCACCTCGATGGCATCTTTTCTGCCGATCTCAAAATCCATAGTTTCCGGAAGCTTCCCGGGTAGGGAATCGATGGCATTCATATCGATACCATGGGATTCGAGGATGGAGCAGATATCTTTCAAGAGGCCTTTTCTGTCGTGCAGTGCCGTAAGCCGCAGAGATCGCTTTCGGATGTTCGCGAGGCGGACGACAATGGTATTCGTTTTGGCCTCCATGCGGTTTCGCCACTCAAGCGTCGGGTCCAATTTTTTGCGTGCTGCCTCAATGAATGCGGGGAGCTGTCGTTCGGTTGCAGGAAGGTGAACGTCGTGGATCGCCAAGTCCAAAATGTGTTGCAACAGTGCAATCGTTCGCTGAAGATCGTTTCGTCCTTCGGGGGAAGAAGCCATGCTCGTGATGAGGTCTGCCTGAAGTTTGGCGGAGAGTGTCGCTCCGCGTCCGACCGAGAGCATGAAGAGCTCGAAATTCGGAGAGCCGATTCTCTCCAAGCTCTCCACCGTTCCCGTCTCCGGCAGGCCCTCACCCATTGCCGCACAGGCTCCCGCCTGCAGGAAATGAGGTTTGCCCTGAATCTGGTGCATCATGCGGTCGTGCTCCTCAAGGCGCATCGTGTGAATGAACATTTGTTGCTGTGTGAACAAGGCCACGCCCAGATCTTCGGCATCCCGCGAGTGTTCGCTGATCGTGCAGACGATGCCGTTCTGACCGCGCCAGGAGGGGATTTCGGGAGGGGGTTTTGTCATAGCATGAATCGATCCCGCCTGCGCCGATCCCGATGCGTCGATGCTGCGCAGGAGGTCGATGTAGTCGCGTTTCGAAGAGCCGGTATCGATGATGATCTGTTGTTCCCGAAGTTGTGCGCGGATGTGCAGGAGGATGCCGCGGATCTCCGTGAGATCGGTTGCGATGAATAGAATCGCTGCTTTTTCCACCAGTTCCGAGAGCGGGAGGTGCGGAAAATCCGGCTCTCTTTTCGCACGGCCGGGATCCGATTGCAGGATCGGATGCGACGAATGCGGCTGCAGCGTGCGCACGAGATGGCTGCCACACTTGCCGACGCCGATGATGCCGATGGTTTTATCGCCGATGATGGAAGCGAGCGTGCGCTCGGATGAATGTTCCATAGTGAAGTCGAAGGAAGGGGAGAAATAGAAGGTTTCCCGGGTCGATAGCGGAATCCGGCTGCATCACAGATGAGTTGGTAATACGAGCGCGGGCCGAGGATGAGAAATTGAGTGCACATACAAAAAACCCCACGGATGCGAGGGGCTGAAATCAGATTCAGAAACAACCGCTCACATCCACGTGCAGCAGTTGCCGTAATAGTGTTGATCCCTGAAGGGCGAGGTACGCATGACGGGGAAAGTATACAGAAGGTAAGAGCGTGCGCAATGCGATTCAGGGCTGGTTCATGTTGTGGAAGCGGAAGAATTCTGGCTCCCCCAGGCTGGGTGTTTTCATTACTCAGAACGATCTTTCTACTGTTGAAGGCTTATCCTACACCACCACTCACTATATCTTTGTGAGTCGTTCCAATACTTGCGTGAATGCGAGATTTCTTCCAAATACTTGGATTCCAAGTACGATGAAATCATTCTCTGAACGTACAGGATCAATTTTCATTTCAAAGACTTTCGCGAGGTCTTGCAGTCCTTTTCCATCAACATCAAAACTTTCTCGCTCCTTTTGCGTCATACATGTCCATTCGTAGGGTGTTTCGATCTTTTTCATAACTTTCTTTCGTAGTTTTTTCTGCAGTTTTTGCTTGTCTTGTTCTAATTCTCTTCTTTGTGCTTCTGAGCTAAGAATTGCTCGGGCCTCCTCGTCGGATAAATCAAAGATGGCCTGCCCAGAGGCAACCGCGGCACCAATGTCCCATTCCACTCCAAGCCGTGGGAGAAGTCTCCTGAGGGGTTCACCAGCTATTTGAAACAGGAAACGGAATTCCTTGTGAGTGAAATATTCTCTCCACAAGGAAAAGTCAGGAACCCTCTTTCGAATTTCTTGCTTCCATTGCCCTGACTCATCGCCGAGGATTGGGAGAAGACGTCGTTCCTGAGCGAGCAGCGCAAGTGCTATCTGTAAATCTGAGTCTTCACGGGGGAATATTCTCTTCCCTAGTTCGAGTAAATTGATGAGATCGCAGATTGGATTTGTCGGAAGACCGAATCTCTGTGCAATTTTCTTCATTGCCCGATAGGAACCCGTATCCGTAACCTCCGTCCGACTACGGATAAATTTAAACCTTTCCCACCTACTTCCTCCCAAGCTGTCATTGAGACTGGCTGCACCTGCAGGTGAGTTTTTAGCCATTGGATCGAATGAGGGCAATGAGGATCCGTTAAATTCATATGGAACTTGAGCAAGCCATTCCTTTCCCGAGGGAAAACGATCTCTCACTTCCCTTCGCCACGCTTCGACAATTTCTCCTTCAGGGTCGGTAGGTTGCTTTTTCAATTCCCCGGTCTCTTCTGAGGCCTTTGCAATCGCTGGGTCCTGTTCGCCGTATAGCTTGGTACCAAATTCCACTTTTCCTTCCCAAGATGTGATCTGGCCGTAGGAGTATCCCATTCGGAGAATGAGCAAACGGAGCTCTCGTTTACTCTCATGGGGGAATGGGAAGCATTTTTGTTGCGATTCAGCCATCTGAAATTCCGCCGCAAGCCAATCTGCTCCCGTTGGATACCAAGATTTTACTGTATCAATCCACCGTTGGCCTACGGAACCAAGTGGAGCAGTGGGAGCATGATGTAATTCCTCCATTTCTTGGAGATAACCTTGGGTAACAATCGATTCACCGTATACACGGGATGCAGCGACTATCCGAGCACCGAAGTCATGGCGAAAATCCACCCCGTCGGAAATGGTATCAAACAGAACTTGCCACGTTTCGCATCCAAATTTTTTCACACGCAGATTCGAAACAGACATCGTGAGAAATTCTTGTGCCGATGGAAAGGATGCAACAATTGTGGTCACGATCGGCTCAGGAATAGATGGTTTTCCTTGATCAGCTTTCTCATTTGCTTCAGCTCCTGTTGAAGCTTGGAGCTCGGTTTCTACCGTGCGTATAGCGGTGAGTATTTCAGGATTCCCCAAACCAAATAACACCGCTCCAATGAAGATGTGCTTCTGTCTGCGGTTCAATGGTTTTGGTTCTTCTTGGTCTAAGCCCAACTTTTGGAAAAGGACATCAATATTGTCACCATTATGAATAAAGGAATGGATCTCTCCCTCCGACATTGCAACCCATTCCTGTGGTGTCATTGAGGACTTCATTTTAGAACGTAGCAACTGGACAAAAGGAATATCAATTGAGCGTCTATTCTTTAAATCCACGTTCTTCAGTAAGTGCGTAATTACTTCATGGGCCCATTCGCGGGTATCTCGACAGATAACCCTGATGGCGAAAGGCGTGCTTGGTTCGGGGAATTGATCTAATTCTGATTTTGTCATGCGCTGGTAGGCCTCAATGCCGAGTGGTGCTTTCACAACGCGAGATGCTTCACCTATTTGGTTACAAACCAATATCTCCCGCCAAAGACGAGGAACCTCTAGGAGTGCATAGCTCACCCTCCTCATTCTTCCTTCTTCCGCTGGGCCATCTGTCGAGATCAGTTCATCTGTGCGGATCCCAACACGATTTAGTTCTCGAATAAGAGTCTCAAGTCGTGGTTGGAACTGAGGCTCTTCCCATCTCCCTTCTCCGTCGCCGCCTAGAATCTCTTGTGGGTCCGGTGGTATCAGAATTCGTTCACATTTTTGACGTGCTATACCCGTAAAGGCCTGAGTAATTTCAGATGGACTATGTGACGGTATTGCTCCATGCCCCAAATGATCTATTGCCCTATCGGTCATACGGTTCACTGTGACGATTTCTGTGTTTCTAGGTCGAAGTTTCAAAGAAAGTGCTGACTGCACTTCCTCAAGGATAGCTCGATCTTTATCTTCAATATTTCGGATGAACCATTCTTCGAGTTTGATGAGGGTGGGGAGCAAAACTCGGTCTGTCGATTCGGTCGTTCCAGTAAAACTATCTGCTGCCGAGAGCGCTTTCTGGCACATCCTTTCAAATTCTTGTTGTTGCCGTTCTTGATTCCCGTTTGGGATTTGTTCGGGCATAGGAGTTGAACATTTTGATATATTTCTGTCTCTATGTAAATCATCATATTACCTAGAATTTAGAGCCCTGAAGGCCATAGAAAATGCCTTAAATAGCCATAATATAAAATTTGGTCCCTCTCCTGCAACACATGCGAACGGATTGGGCGCAGGAAATCGTTGAGCTTACACGAGACATTTCTACAATAACTTTGGCGGGACGTAGGGCGAGACATCCTTGGTTTGCAACAGGATCGTTCTGTTGCAGGCTTTCGTGAGGCCGAAGGATTGGCCGTGAAGCGAACAGCCGACGTAGACAACCTCTCTTCCAAGCCGTCGGCATTCTTCAACGGCGGGAACAAGATCGGTATCGGAACTGAGCAGGTACGCCACGTCGTATTTCTTTTCCAACCCGAGCCGTATCATTTCAACGGCGAGCAGAATATCCACGCCCTTCTCATGGTACGACCCGTCGGGATACGAAATGAGGTTACCGAAGCCGAGTTGAATTTGCTGCTGTTGCAGAAAGGCAATGAGTCTCTGTTGATTCGCATACAGCAACTCGCTCTTGTCATCGCCTCTGATACGTCGCACTTTTCCGATGTAATAACGAATATCCGTCAGTGCGTCGGGTGAAGTCATTTCTTTCACAAATGCTCTCAGGTCAAAATCAACGGGCGGCCTCATTTCGTCTTTCGTTGCATTGTGGTTCGCATTCAGGAGCTTCTTGAGCTTGTGATACCAGTTGCTTCCGTCCACGAACACGATTGCCCGTTTCGGTTTACCTTCTAAAACTGCCGTCCCGCCGTGAGGCGAGAGGGCAGTGGGTTTAGCCTTTTTATTGTAGGCTTGGCTTTCATGGGATCAAGAGGATGGTACACGAAAATCAGTAAAATGGCATTTCTGTGCTGATTATTGGTTGGTATCGTTGAAAGTAATAAAAAGAAGAATTGGCTCCCCCGGCCCTTCGGCTCCGCCTGGTGACTGCACCATCATTGCTGCACCCCGAGCGCACCGACGATGAGCTTCGCCACTTCCGCTCTGTTAATGGAGGCATTGGGGCGGAAGGTGCTTGCGTTGTCGTCTCCGCTGACGATGCCGAGGGCGGTACCGGTGGCGATTGCTTTTGCATACATCGATCCTGCCGGCACATCAGAGAAGGGGAGATCGTTTTCCTCCAGGGGAATATCGAGCGCTTCCAGCAGCGTTTGCAGAACAGCGCCGCGCGATGCCGGCAGGCGCGGGTCGATCTTGTTACTGAACGCGGTCAGTTTCATGTCTCTGGCTGCTTCCACGAACGGGCGTGCCCATTCGTTGCCTTTTCCCTGTGAAATGTTCATGCCTTTCAATTGCGTGGCTACCTTTGCCAGCTGGCCCAGCGAGATGGAATCCGCCGGTCCGAAGCTGCCGGTGAGTTCGCCGCGTTCATTGCGGTAGCCGGAAAAAATTTCCCTGCTGATCACCTCATGCACCGCGCACGAAAACCATGCCGTCACCGGAGCATCGCCAAAGACGACGGAGCGTGATTCCACCGTCATCTGAAGCTGTCCGTTCACATGGGGCAATGTGTCGGCGGAGCAGACCGGCGGGCTTTCGGCAGCCTGATGATTCAGGTTTGATTGATTCGTGGAAACCGATCGTGGACTTCTGGTGTGGCAATTGGAACCGCGGCAGCCTCCGGTGCTTTGCGTCGCCACGTTACTCGTATCCGATGCAGTGGAGACGGGCGTGCCGAAGATACCGAATGACGAGAAGGCAACGGTGTTGCAGGTCAGTGTGTTGGCGGACGTATCCTGGCTGCAGGTCAGTTCTTCCCATACGGTCGCTCCCGAACCGAAGCGGTAGGTCCCCAGAGAGGACTCCACGAGTCCTGAAACGTCTGCATCGGAATAGGTAAAGACGATTGCCAGCGGTTCATCGAATGCGGTTACCGAGGTGAGATCCGGACAATAGGCGGAGAGGTTGTATGCGTTGACGATCGTATCGCGTCCGGAGGGCGCACCCAGTTCGGTTTTGACCGGAGCGGAAGCCAGTGACTTGAGCTGAAAGTAGGCACCTGTCGGGCAGGAGACATTGGTGGCGATGTATCCGACAGGAACAGTGAGTGAGAGGGAGTGATCCGAGAGGAGAATGCTGCCCGTTGAACCATTGGCGTTGTGAATGACGTTCGACCCGGTGCTCACGCTGATCGTTGCGTCTCCGGCACAGCCCGATGTGGTGAACGGACCTCCCGCGGCCGTTGAGGTGTTGGAGGTTGCGTCCGTCGAAACGACGGCGAAATAATAGGTGGTACAGGCGTGTAGGCCCGACAATGTTTTCGAGTGGGAGACGACACGCGTCGACGTATCTGTTTCGGATGTGTTCGATCCATACGAGGTGCTGACACCGTACGATACCTTGGTGGATGCGTTTTCATCCGTCGTCCACGAAATCAAAGCTGATGACGCCGTGAGAGATCCGCTTGCGACCGCGCTGATGACGGGGGGCGTGCGATCCGTGATCGTCACATTCACGGTGATGGTGTCGGTTCCGCCGTTGCCGTCGGAGATCTGCACCACGAAACTGTCCGATCCGTAGTAATTCGCCACGGGAACGTACGAAATTTCTTTGCTGTCGCCATTGCCGCTCACCGATGCCGTGCCGTGCGACGCGGCGCTCGAGATACTCCAGCTGATGCTGTGGTAATCCGCGTCGGTTGCATTCAGCGTGAGCGAGAACGCCGTCGGACTGGCGTCTTCGTCCATGGTCACCGATACGCTCGCGCCTTCCGTAATGACGGGCGGCGTGTTCTCGGCGGCGAATTCGATGTTGCGGTAGGTTTCATTGCTTTCACCTTTATCCGTATCGGTGACGCTGAACGTGATGGTGCGGGTGGAGGTGTCAGGGGATGCGGCGCTGTTTGCATAGCGCACGGATCGCAGTGCGGTCTGGTAATGGGCGAGCGAAGCCGAACCCGTCAGGAGCAGCGTGTTGCCGTTCAGGGAGCCGACGATGCCGTTTTGATTGGTGAAGAGCAGTGAGTCTTGACCACCGACATAGTTGCTGCTGATGACGACCGCGCCCGAGGCGAGGGACGGAGAGTCGACGTCCGAGACGGTGATCGCATCGTCGATGATCGCGGATTCCGCGCCGTTCACATAGCTGAGGGCAGGACGCGTGGTGGCGGGAAAGAGAGATGCCTGCGGAATGATTTGCGTGCTCTGGCCGCTGTAGGCCCAGCGCAACTGTGCCACCTCTCCGCCGCCGCGTTCATAGAATTCCATGCGGAGATCGTGCTTTTCGCCCTCGACCAAGCTGACCGGAGCGGCCGTATCCACCGTATCACCGTGGAGCGTCCAGTTATCGATGACCAGCTCATCGTCGATCCAGAGACGGACACCGTCATCGGATAATGTGCTGAACGTGACATTGCCCGTGATCGGCGACTCGACCTGCCCCGTCCATCGGGCACTGAAGTTTTCTACGTCCAAGCCGGTCACGCCGAAGTTGTTGGAAAAATTCACCGTGGCATCGATGCGTTGGTAGGTGCTGCCGGTCAGATCCCATGCGCTGAGGTAGTACGTGGCCGCAAGGCCGATGCCCGTGTTGCCGCTGAGCGTTTGCAGAACGGGGGCATCATTGACTGCGGTGATCGGAATAGTCGCCGTCGAAGCCGGGGAATTGATGCTGCTGTTGTGTGGATCGACTACCACATACTGAAACGTCGCATTCGTGTCTCTTCCTGCATCGGGACGGAACCGCAAATCGGCTCTGCCGCTGGATAAGCTCAATACTGTCCCGGCCGAGCCCAGCGTGATGCTCGATCCGCCGCTTTGCCAGAGCGTGCCGCCGTTTACGGAGAGAATGCGGATGCTGCCGGGAGTACCGCCTCCGGAATCAATGAGCGTGGAAACGATCAGTCGGATGTTGTCGGATTCCGGCTGGACGGCATCTTCATTGATGCTCACCGCCCCTTCGCCCGACGGATGGACGACGGTCGTGTCGCCACCTGCACTCGGAGCGGCCGCAAAGGATTTTGGTGTGAAGAGGAAGGCCGATGCGATGGCCGCCAAGAGGACGAAGGCGCTTTTATACCTCAAAAAAGAAAGTGTCACGAACTGAATTATAGCAAATTCCGTTTGTCGTTTTTCTATAAAATGAAGGTGCAGTCACTATGAGTTGGCTCACTGAATCCCAAGTGCAGACTGAGAATGGAATGAGAACCCTAAAACAGCACGTTGAAGAGTCGCATGCACAGCGCTCCTGCCGCGAAACTCACGATAGCGAGAATGATGCTTTTGTTCATGCAGGCTATTGTAGACCAGAATATTTCAACAGGAATATAGATGGCTCCCCCGGCTCTCCAGAGGAAGTTGAAGGTTGTGTTGGGGTTTTTGGATGTTACATGAGATGGCTCGACGTGCTGGACGAGATTCACATGCTTCGCGCTATTCATTATCAGATTCATCACTCACGGCATGAATGGGGCGAAAGAACATACGATTGAGTGTTTTGATTTTTATCCGCGCAATTTCCTTCCCTTCAAGTAGGGCGACGACATGGTCATTCGCCGATACATGTTTTGGTTGTTCGGGTTCTCTCGATGAGAAGCATTGTTGCGGTTGGGGAAGTTTCAATGAATTGAGAAGAACAGATGTATATGCCGACTGTGGTCTAAATGCTTCATGAAGAGTGGGTTTAAGCCCTTGTTTCTGTTGTTCGAGTTTCTTCCGTCGTCCCTGAATGGAAAATCGGATGTCGGGAACTAATCCTGTAAAATTCGTTGCTGGCGTTTTTAGATGTTTTGCACGCTCAATGAGATATTTTGTCATGGTGAAAACCACGTCCAAATAAAAATCGGTGAGCGGATTATCGGGGGAACGGAGGGCTTCTGAGATTTCCCTAAAGTCGAGCATTGCCGTGCAATACGGAGACGTGCCTCGTGGCGTGATGCTCATGTAATGCCTTATTTCTGTATCATTCGAGATGTGTGAGTACCCCATGAATAATTTTTTTATCACAGTTTCTTCTACCATTTTCTGTATTGCAGATATGGCCTCGTCTCGTTCCTCTGGTCTGATATCAGGAGCTATCATCTGATTGGTGAGGAATTTTCCAAAGCGATTCGTGAATGTTCGTGAACAGAGAATCTGAGCTGTTCTGGTCTCATCGGAAGTTTCCAAACCGAGTTTATAAAAGCGGTCGAAGGTTTTGTTTAGTGGTTCTTGACGGAAACATCCAACAAAACGGCCAATGAGTTCCGGAAGGGCGGCATCGCGAAGCTCACGCAAATTTTGTCGTTTCGAGGTGTCATTTTCGTGCATACGCATTAATGCAGAATTCTCAAGACATAATGAAAAGAAATCCCCTTCGTGTTCCCGATTCTGTTCCATGGCTGCAATTGCAGAAAATTCCTGCTGGGATTGAATTGGATCGCGTTGTTCACGTACATTGACGAATGTGAGAGCATGAGCGGCTAATCGGCAAGAACCGAGAATGTGAATCACTTCTCTGCTCCAATGGCCCGGAGGATCAACGCTCAAAACATTGAATGTCTGATGAGACCTCCGCAGATATTGCTCCATTGGTTCATTCACGCAGACAACTCCTAGCTTCCGACCATTGCGAAAGAAACGTGCGCGGTCCAATCTGTCGGTGGAATTCTCACAACAAATGATTTGAGAAGGCGGTATTCCGGCAGGAATGTAGACCTGTTGCGGCTCGAGACATTCGATACCTGACATACAGGCAACCCACCATGCTTTCCTCTCTTCCAGATCTGAATGTGCAAGGGTGAAATTATACAAATTATTACGATACTCACGCTTACCTGCATTATCGTAACAAAATGTGGTGCCATCCTTCCCAAAGTACTCTGCAGGCATTTCGGGGGGGAGGCCATCAGTGATGCCGACAACTACGTCGAGCGATACACCAAGCAATTCCGCTAATGTCCTTTGTATTTCCTCTCGCATCTCACCTTGTATTCCGTTTACTTGATCATATATCCATTTGCCGTGTTGTACGCGCAGCATTTTTCGTTGCACTGAATCTGGCATTTGCTTCCAGGCTCGTATGCGATTGTGTGCGATAATTGCACTAATTGCATAGATACCTTCCTGTTCTGGATTGATACCGAGATCAATAAGGAGTTGTTCCTTCTCCCTTAAGATTTCATCTTCCAATAATCCATTGCGACGCCATCTGCGCGCCTCACTGCAAATGTAGTAAGCCTCGTTTGGAGTGAACATCTCCACTTGTATCAAAATACAATCATTACGATTAATTGTCAATTATTTGGCTCCCCCAGCTCCTCGGCTGCACTCGGAGCCTCGCTGGTAACTATTGATGGTGTTTGGATTTTTGGAAGTTGTTAGAGATGGCTCCATACCCTTTGTCTTTTCAGAACTTCGGAGGATTTACAAAGCACTGAAAGAAGTGAAAATTGATAGATTGAGACTGGCCTCGTGCTGAGTGATAAGCACTTTGCCCTAAATCGGCTATATCTTTACTCCTCAGGACGCTTTACCCACCCTCAGGAAGGACTTAGGATGTGCAACAGTTATGCCCGGTATCCAAGATTTACTCGAACGGCTAGAAACAGAGAGAGGTTCCAAGTTGATCTCTTATCTTACAGGTGACAGAAAACCTTTCACTACACAGATTGCATCCGACGTAATTTACCTTTTTCAACAACATCTTGAAGCGATTGGCGAACAGGAGAAGATCAGTCTTCTATTATATACAAGAGGTGGTGACATGATCGCTCCTTTGAGGTTAGTCAAATTGCTTCGGGAGTACTGTAAGCGATTAGAAGTGCTTGTTCCATACGTTAGTCACAGTGCAGGAACATTGCTTTGTTTGGGTGCGGATCAAATCGTAATGGGGCGACTTTCGGAATTGAGTCCCGTAGACCCTTCAATGACTCATCCTTTCAATCCATCTAATCCACTTAACCCACAGGAGAAATTACAGATCAGCGTAGAAGACCTCAATTCATACTTTTTGTTTGCAACTGATAAAGTCGGAGTGAAGAAGAGTCAGCTAGCAGAACTCTATAAATCCTTAGTGCAACAGGTGCATCCGTTAGCATTAGGCAGTGCATACAGAGCGCAGAGAATGGCAAAGATGATTGCAACAAGATCATTATCTCTGCACTTGAAAGATCGCAAAAAAATTGAGCGGATCGTCCAAGAGTTGACAAGCGATTTGTGTGTCCATGGGTACCCGATTACAAGGGATGAAGCATATGCTCTTGGGCTACCTATTGAAAATGCCTCCAATGGTTTGGATAAACAAATGCACGAACTTTTCGATGAGTATGCGAATATCTTGGAATTGAAGAAGGCATTTCTTCCGAACGAATTACTACAAGGAGCCGAATCTGTCGAGATTGAAAATACGGCCGGGATCATTCACAGTAAGGCTATGCAGCATAGGTACGTCTATAAGGCGAAGATCAAGCGAGACGGAAATGGACAAATTGCCCTAAATATTGACTCAAATAAATGGGAGTTGTATAATAAATAACCCCCTCTACTATGCCTCTCAAAGACATCACTACTGGCTCCGCAGGACAGCGGACAAGCTGTTTAGCAAGTGAATCCACTGGTTCACCAGATCAGATAGTGATTGCACCCTACGAAACAACTGGTAGCGGCAAAATTGAGATGGATGGGTATGCAAGCAATCTGCCAGAGAGGTTGAGTCGTGTTAGTTATGGAAATGAAGAATTGGTAGGGGCGCTAAAACAACTCGCCGATCAACAGGGATTGAATATCCAAGACCTTCGCGCAAGAACAATTCTTCTACCATCTTTGAGTGGAATGATGGTAGAACAGCGTCATGCCGGATGATTTTTTTGTTGAGTCGAGCGCTCTTGTAAAAAGATATAAGAGTGAGCCCGGTTCAGACTATATGGATGCCATTATGAGCGGGCAGGAAAACAGGCTGTTTTTCCTGAACATCACAATTTTGGAAGTCCAAAAATTGATCTATAGGTTGCGGTTCCATCCACAATCCGCACACAGCGGCATTGAAGCGAGTATTGATGAACAGACTTTTAGAAACCTTCTCTCTCAGTCCAGCAGGGATTTCCTTCAGATGAAGGTAGTGCAACTGACACAGGCGATGATACATCGTGCGGCTTCTATTTTGCCCAATTATTGGATTCCCTCTTCCGTGGATCTCCTACAGGTCGCAGCATTTTTGGAGACCAGAACTGTGTATCCAATGGTGCAGTTTGTATGTGCCGACGAAAGGTTGAATGAGGTTGTGCGGAGGTATGCACCAAGCGCAGTCATCAATCCTGCCACTTCAAGCACAAACCCAACTGCCATTGATTCAATCCGAAATACTATTTCCAATCGGGCAGCACAGCACATGTGCATCATTCATGTCGGATGATTATGCAAATAGTCTGTTCACCTCACTCTTCCAGTCGCTCTGCGTCACAAGCTCGAACTGCACTTTCTTTGGCGCAGCGAACGTCTTCTCCTTCATTGCGCCCCACGGCTCCCTGATCTTCCCGAAGAACTCGTTGTACTCCTTCACGAGTTCACGCTTGTACTTCGTATCCTGTGTCTGGCCGAGGTGAACGCCCTTCGTCTCGACCACATAGACCTTCAGGAAGCGATCAGGCTTCTTATCCTGCATCGTGAAGATGAAATCCGGGTAAAAGCGTCCCTTGCGCCACCCGACGAGGTGGTAGCCGTTCTTGGGCTTATTCCGATACCACCAATACAAGCGTTCAGTCTTCTCTTCGATGAAGTGGGCGAAGTCCTTCTCGAAGTCATTCACGGAGCCCTTTGCAATGGGCTCGAAGAGGCTCATCTTGAAGGACTCTCTACCCTGCCCCTCGTAGTAGCTCTCCCGTTCCAGCACAGCGTCGGCATCGAACCTGAGGACGAAGCGGATTTCGTCGGCATCCAGCTTCTCTATGAAGACTTGCCGGGCAAGGCGGTTGATCTCCCCCAGCTTCTCGTTGTCCCCTCCAAGGATCATGCGGATGGCATCGAGGTACACAATCTGGTTCTCCGCGATTTGTTTCTCTGAGAAGCGCTTCTTCAGCACCGTGAGCGCCCGGTCAATGACCTGCTTGCCCACCCACGGATTCGGCACGAGGTCGAGGATGTTCCTCACGAAGAAACTCACATGGAACTCCGCATCGGAAAGAGGGTTATCCTCCTTCTCTTTGATGGCAAGAAACTCCTCCTGATCCACGGCAACCGTGGCCGAGAAGTTGAAAGCCGTGACGGTAGAGTGGCTTTGCTTCTTGGGATCGAGGTGAATGTCATGGAGCGAAGAGAGGCTGATCTTGCTGTAATCAACGTGCGGGAGGATGTCATAGGCGAAATCGAGTTCCCGCACCTTCCCTTGGCTGTCTCGGGTGACGAAGATTGGGAGGAGGAACTCTTCAAGACTCTTCTTGAACTCCGGCTTCCTGAAGTCCTGCTTCTTGCGCTCCCCAAGGTCGGTGGCAGAGGACTTACTCGGTTTCACGCGCTCAAAGAGGTCTCCGAGGCCATCCTGCTCGAAACCCTGCTTGATCACTTCTATGAGGTTCCGGGAGGAATCACGGAGGCAGAAGACATAACTCTCATCCAGCGCCGTAACACCCGTCTTACGGGCATAGGGCTGGCGCAGGACACGTCCGACAAGCTGCGTAAGAGCTGTCTTGCTCTTCGAGGCCGAAAGAACTGTCAGGAGATAGGCAAAGGAGCAATCCCACCCCTCCTGCAATGCCTGTTTCGTGATGATGAAACGGACGGGACAGGCCGAGGAGAGGAGGTCAACACCCTCGATGTCATTCTGGCTGCTCGTCTTGATGGCGATTTGGTCTTCCGGGATGCCTGAGTCCACGAGGTATTCCTTCACATCATCCGCGTGGATGGAATCTGCGCTGCGTTGATCCTTGCCCGTCTTCTCCACCTGAATGAGATTGATGGGACGGATCGTAACCCCAGAACGCTTCTTGTAGGTGTCGGCCTCCTTTTGCAGGGCATCGAGCTTCTGAATGGAGAAGTCCATGAGGCGCTGCCAGTCCGTCACCTCCTCCTCCACAAGGTTGAGATCGAGCTTGATCATTCCTTCCTGCTCCAATTCCCGCCCCGCAATGGAAAAGAGCACATTGCTGCCTTCTGCGGGGGTTGCCGTGAGTTCGCACACACAGGAGGGGTTACACTCGCTGATCGCGGAGAGAGCAAGTTCGCTCTTCGCCCGGTGGCCTTCATCGAGGATCACAAGGGGTTCCAGTATCTTCACCACGTTGCCGAGAGACGTACGTGCCGGGGAGGGAAGGAGTGCATCGAAGGACGGTGGCGGGTCGAGATTCGGGGTGTGGGCATAAAGAGCCTTCTGCCTCTCTATGTTCGTTTCTGAAGGAAAGAAGTCCGGGAAGCGCCCATCGTCTTGAAAGAACTTCAGGTCGTCCTTCTTCAATTTATCTCTGCTGAACGATTGCAGCATCATTACAAGGATCACAAGTCCCTTCTTTGCGTCCTGAGGAGAGAAGTTATCCTTCTTCGTGACGATCTTGATATGCCCTCCGGTGATGTCATCCAGCTTCTCACGATACGGGTGGCTGCGATCCTTCAGAGCATTAAGTGTCTGCGCGAATATCTGCTCACTCGGCACGACCCATAACACCAAGCCCGTGGGCTTCTTCTTCAGATGTTTGAGGTATTGTTCCAAGGCGTAGGTCGCCATGAGTGTCTTACCGCCGCCCGTGGGGAGCTTGATGCAAAAGTGAGGACACTGTTTGCCGTGTCCGGTCTTCTTCGTGACGTATTCGTGGTTCACGTTCCCGGCGGGGTAGAGCGTGTGCCATGCCTTCTCCGGCCAGTTGATCTCTCCATACTCCTTCCGTACTTCTTCGGGTACACGCACGAACTTCTCATGCTCCTGCGCCAGAACGGCGAAGTACTGTTCCAGTCCTTCCACGGTGCGCTGCTGAAAGTTTTTGAGGAGGAATGGCATTACTCAGCGAGGCGGTAGATTTCAAAAGGAAGTTGTGCGAAGCGGATGTTGCGCTCACGGAGGTCGTACTCTTCGAAGAAACACGCCGGGGCGAAGACGAGCTTGGGCTTTCCCGGGAACTTCTTCTCGATCTTCTGGGCGAAGTCGAGATTGAGCGCCATCCCTCGGAGCTTTGCTGCATCGGGTACGTAGAGGAGGAAGACTTCGTAGGTGCTGCTACTACCGATGTAGAACTCCTTTTCGTTCACCTTCTTTGGGTTGAATGTCTCGCCCGTGGCTGTAAAGAAGGAGTACTGTGCGAGGTTCTTGTAGGAGGGCAGATCGTCTCCTTCCAGCATCTTATCCATGTCTATCGGCTTACCGAGTTCATAGTAGCTGAATGTGCCACCGAATCCCTTCTTCAACTTCTCATCCTTGGCTCCCTTCACACCCTTGCACACACGTCGGACGCGCTCCGCCGTGAGTTTGTCTGCGTAGTCCTCGCACTCCACGAGGATGAAGCGGCGATTGCCGCCATCTTCAGCGTTGCGGGAGAGAACAGCATGGGCAGTCGTGCCTGAGCCAGCGAAAGAATCAAGAACAATAGAATCCTTGTCTGCACCAATACGTAGCACATGCTCAATAAGTGTTGAGGGCTTCGGCGTAATAAAAACTTCTTCTGAATTTTCAAAATTGAGAATGGATAATAATTCTCTTTTTGCGTCTTGTGTATGACCAACTTCTTGGTACGTCCATAGAGTCTCTGGCACACGGCCCTGCATAACTTCAGACATGAAAATTTTTGGAGCAGGTACGTTGTTCCCATCATCCCCCCACCAAATCCTGCCCTCTTTATCCAATTCCCAAAAATGCTCTTCTGACACACGCCAGTATGAACCTTTGGGTGGCCCTTCGATTTTTCTTCCTCCCGGACATTTAATAGCATATGTTCCCTTGCTATAATAATTACGTGCAGCAAGATTATTTGGCCTCCATAAGCCGCGAGGATCGTTGTCAGGATTGCCGTATTGGGCGTTAGATTCTTCACTACGAGGAAGAAGAAGTGGTTTCCAAATTTCTGAGTTTTTTGTATATACAACAATATATTCATGATCCTCAGAAAAATGGCGTGCTGAGTTTTTTGGAGCGTATATCTTTTGCCAAATAACTGTTGCGATGAAATTATCTATCCCAAAAATTTCATTCATCATCATACGCAAATGTTCAACTTCATTATCATCAATGCTGACAAAAATTACTCCATCATCCCGCATGAGATCTCTTAGTAAAGTAAGCCTCGGATACATCATGCAACACCACTTATCGTGGCGGGTCAGGTCATCCCGAGCGACCTCCTTACCAAACCACTCTTTGATCATTGGAGAGTTAACATTGTCATTGTAGACCCAGTTTTCATTACCGGTGTTGTACGGAGGATCAATATAAATGCACTTCACCTTCCCGGCATACGTCGGCAGGAGAGCTTTAAGGGCAATCAGGTTATCCCCGTGGATGATCAGGTTATCGTCCAAGGATGGTTCCTTACTAAGCCCTTTTGCCTTCGCAGCTTCAAGCTCATGGAACTTCACCGTGTGGTGATGATTTTGGATGACTGATTTTCCTTTAAAGTGGAGGATCGGCATAGGGAGTGGGGTTGAATGTAGTGTAGGAGGGTTGTTGCAGAATGAAAACGGGAGAGTAACTGAGTTACCTCTTATTCTTTTTCTGCCATTCCCTGAACTCCCACGGTGTCATGTCTGCCACCCCGTCCGTTCCGTTCTTTCGCATTGATTCCATTGTTGCCTTGGTCTGCTCCTTCCAATTCTTGAAGAATGCCTGTGCGGATCGCTTGGAGGTCATCGTTATTAGAATAAACCTTCTCGATGAACATGTGTAGAATCTTCATGTTATGTTCACCCGGGAAGACTTTCAATCCATTCGTGCGCTAGACCAGATCACAACGCTTCATCCGAAGGATTTTGAATGGTTCTGTAAGTTTTTCTTGGAGCAAAGGGGGCATCAGGGTGTCTTTGTTACGCAGAAGCATGGAAGGTACAGGGGGGATCATGGAGTGGACACCACATCGTTCGTGAACGGCGAAAAGGTCTACGGGCAATGTAAGCGGTGGAATCCGAACTTCTGGGGCTGTTTCAACGGACGGTTCCCCGTGCGCGTCGTACGGGAGCTTGGAGGGTGCATGTTGAGAGACGGTGTGAAGAAGGGGGTGATGCTCACCACACTGGAATACGACGATACAGACAAACGAGAAGCCACGCAGATGCATATAGAGTTGATCGGCAGACAGGAAATCACCTCAACGATGAAAGTGCTCATGCCCACATTCAGGACAGGCAAGAGATTCGGTGTGTTGAGGATGATCGGAAAGATTATTTTGGTTTTACTCAAAATGCTGCTTCGGAGCATTGCCGAATTGGTGTCTCCTTCCTGAATGTCGCTCTGCTCCACGCATTCGGGGTATACTGTGCCAGTGGCCTTGCCAATCAAACAGTTACAGGCTGTTCCACTCACTGCCAAGCAACGCGCCTTCGTGACCGAGTATCTGCGGGAGCGGAACGGAGTCGCTGCCGCTCGTGCTGCTGGGTATAGAGGCAATGATAATGCGTTGGCTGTGCGTGCCTCAGAATTAGTAAGAAACCGTAAGGTACTGGCTGCGATTGATGCCTACATTCTTCCGGCTCTTGAGAAGGCAGGAGTCACTGCGGAAGGCGTCATCAACAGTCTTGCCGAGATCGCAGATAGCGATATTGCCGAGATTATGGATTTCTCAGGGAATGACTGGAAACTGAAGACAGCGAGTGAGATTTCACCCAAGGCACGCCGCACACTCTCAAAACTGAGAGTGCGTCAATCGTGGAAGGGTTCTGGCGACAACCGTAGACAGGTGGAAACTTTTGAGATTTGCCTTTGGGACAAGGTCTCAGCGCTCGTGAAGCTCGGGGAGTATTTCGGGCTATGGAAACAGTCACAGGGGGTGCAGGTGAACTCGGCTCACGCGCATCTCCATCTCACCAAGGACATGCCCATCGAGGAATGTACGCGAACACTTGTTGAATACCTCAGAAGCAGACCACAGTAAGACTTCGAGTTACCTGCCGAGTTCCTCGATCTCCTCATCGCTCAGGATGTGCCGTAGATACTTCGGGTCATTAGGATCGTCCTGAGGCTGTTCTTCGGGCTTCAGGGCGTTTCTGAGTACCCGGAGGGAAGCTCCGTATTTACCCTCTCCAACGTCCTGATCGGTCTTCAGAACCTCTACGAGGCGCTCCCAATTGGCTTCAAGGAACGGCAGGCTTTGCAGCAAGTCCTGCATATCCCGGAGAAAGACGGACGCACAGTTTTGAAACAGACCGTCCTCGATGCGTCTCTTGCCAAGGAGCGACCACGGATTCGCGTGGATGCCTGTTACCCCATACTCGACCTTGGGAAAGCGAGTGACTTGCCGGAAGAGGTCGTAGTCCTTTGGAAAGTGGGTGAAGACGAGTTCATCCATAAGTACGCCCAAAGCGCAGAAGCACATGAAGATGGGGCGATACCTCCCGTCAGAAACGCTTGGGACACGCTCCTCGAAGTCTCCGCTATGGAAGTAGTCTTCCTCTCCGAACTTGTGGGAGTACCGTCGTATGGCGGCTTGGACATCCAAGGGGAAGAGCCGATGGTAGTATTGCTCAAGTTCCATGGACTTTGCGTAGTTTATGGAAGGCGAAGGATACCCGTATCGCGCCGATACTTGCTCCGAATATCAGGAGTGCGAGCAAGATGTTCGCACCACCGCTTGCGTTTCCTCTCGCGATATAGACTGTGACAAAGTTCGAGGCAGTGACAAGAATGACCGCGATGGAGTACATGCACAGAACCACCGCAGCGATCCTACTGACGAACCGATAGAGGAAGAAGCCGAGAGTAACAATGATGAGGCAATCGGGGATAACAGCAGCGCCGATGAGCATGGAACCGACGACAAACTGAATTGCAGCGAGGATGAAGAGGAAAAATCCGATCTGGCGCGCTTCCTCACGAGCCTCGTTGCCGGTATTGATTTTCTTCTTCAGATAATCCCAGCCCATGGCTTTTTTGAAGGGGCTGAGGAGAACTCCAAATCCTTCTTTGGCGGATGAGAGTGAGTTGGGAATGCTCATGGGTGGGGTGGCAAAGTACAGTTTACGGTAACACCCGATTAGTCGGGTATGCAAGGACACACAAGCACCCGAGAATGAACTGAATGCGGAAGAAGCCAGACTTCATCGCCATACAGTTGAGCCGTAGAATCAGGAAGCTCAGAAAGGAGCGGGGTCTTACGCAGCGCGAACTAGCCAGTCGTGCCGGGGTAGGAGACAAGTATCTTCAGGACTTGGAAGGCAGGTATCCTCGGAATGCCAATTTACTCACGTTGCAAAAACTGGCGAAGGGCTTGAACGTTCGGGAGTGGGAACTGTTGAGGTTTGAGG
>Ga0247841_10005714_pt1 | contig 19842 bp, 17 predicted proteins | sample LaCruzMarch2015__2_FD_192410 | JGI IMG/M metagenome (GOLD analysis project Ga0247841, IMG submission 192410) | Freshwater microbial communities from meromictic Lake La Cruz, Castile-La Mancha, Spain - LaCruzMarch2015_18m | ecosystem: Environmental > Aquatic > Freshwater > Lake | place: Spain... | reverse complement strand
GCGCACCCGCGCCCAAGGCTATGCCGGGCGCGCCGACTGGAGCGTCATTCGCGCCGTGGCCGAGGCCGTGGCCGTGCCGGTGATTGGCAATGGCGATGTGGCGGATGGCCCGTCCGCGCGGGCCTTGCTGGACGAGACCGGCTGCGCCGGTGTCATGATCGGCCGGGCGGCGATGGGCGCGCCGTGGCTGTTTCGCAGTGTCAGCGCATTTCTGGCAAGCGGCGTGGCCGCGCCAGAGCCGTCGGCCCAGGCGCGCGGGCATTTGGCCCAGCAGCATTTGAGCCGGCTATGCGCGTTGTATGGCGAGGCGACCGCGTGCCTGCACATTCGCCGCATCGCCTGTTGCTATGCGCGCGGCTTGGTCGGCGTGCATGAGTTCCGCAAGAACATTGTGCGCGTGACCAGTGCGGCGGACGCACACGAGATTATCGTGCGCTATTTTGCGCTGGCGCAGCAGCACGAAGACGCGCACGCCCTGCATGTGAAGCATGACGCATGAAGGCGCATGGCCCTGTGCAGCATGCCGCGCTGTGGTCGCTGGTCACGCTCTTTGGCGCGAGCGCCGCAATCTTTACCAAATACTGCGACATGCCCGCCAGCAGTATTGGCTTCTGGCGCGTGCTGGGCGCCGTGGTGGTGCTGCTGCCGTGGTGGCTGCGGGCATGGCGCGCGGCCGGGCGGCCGCCGCTGTTCACGCCCGGCGCGCTGATCGCCGGCGCATTGCTCGGCGCGCATTTTGCCACATGGTGTTGGGCACTGTTGCACACGACCGTGGCGAATGCAGCGCTGTTCGTTGGCGTGCAACCGCTGATCACACCGTTCATTGCCCGCGTCGTGCTGCGCGAACGCTTGCAGCGCGGGGAATTCCTGGCCGTGGCGCTGGCGTGTGCCGGCACCCTCTGGATTGTGCAGGGGCAATTGCGGCTGGATGCCACGCAACTGGCCGGCACGCTGGTGGCCTTGCTCTCGGCGGTGCTCTGCGCGGCCTATTTTGTCACCTGCCGCAAATGTCGCGCAGACCAGCACATCATGCTCTTCAGCGTGAGTGTCTATGCCGCCGCCGCACTGACCCAGGCGGGCGCGGCCGTGCTGCTTGACGGTGGCGTGTACATTGGCAACACCCGCAGCATGCTGGCGGTGCTGGCGCTGGTCTTGTTGCCGACGTTGGGCGGGCACACGCTGGCCATGTACTTGCTGAAACACGTCACCTCGCAAGTGATTGCGCTGAGCATTCCGACCCAGTTCATCTTCAGCACCGTGGCGGCGGTGTTCCTGTTCGCGCAAGTGCCGTCGCGCTGGTTTTACCCGGGCGCGGCGCTGATCCTGGTGGGCGTGGTGCTCGGCATCATCTACGCGGCGCCGGCGGCGGAAGTGCCCGCCGGGCGTGGCAGCCCGCCGGCCTGACATGGAATGCAAATATCGAATAATGAAGTTCTGCGCAGATATTTCGGCCTTGGATATTGAGTGTTCAATATTGGATATTCATTATCTGTTCTGCCAGACCCCCACGACCTTGCGTCGTGGGTGAATAAGATTGAGTAAAAACGCCCGCCGGCGTTCTTTTCTCAATCTCTGCGTCCACCGAGGCAAGCTCGGTGGGGCGCCAGATTTGAGAGAAAGCCGCCCGTGCCACTCAATCTCCGCTTCCACGTGGCAAGCTTGCTGCTGAGCGAAACCGCCAGATCTGCGGGTTTGCGCGCCACCGCGCGGCAACAAAAAAGGGGACTGCGGAGCCCCCTCGAAAACACATGCACGGACAAGCGCGTTAGTCGAGCAGCTTGCCCCACTGGTCGGCCGTCACGTCCTTGGTGGACAACTTGCCGTTAATGGCCGGGATGAACTCGGTATTGCTGTTGCCGAACAGCACATGCGCGCCGTCGGTAAAGACCGGGTTCTCGGTCTTGTCAATGCGGCCGTCGCTGACGCCGCGTTCCGATAAGATCGGCGGATTATTCGGGTCATCCGGTATGGCCGTCGAGTTGTAGGAATAGCCGATATGCAGCTTGTCAAACTCTTCCTTGGACGGATTCTGGGAGAACGGAATCATCGCGGTGCCAGGTGGCTGCAGCAATTTCAGCTGTTCCTTCTTCATCAACTGCGTTTCCCAGAGCGGGTACAAATCCTTGACACCGCCGCCGCGCGTGTAGCGCGTGCTATTGGGCTGGATGGTGGGATAACTGCCGAATTGCTGCTGATAAATGTTCAACAGCAAGAGCAACTGCTTCATGTTATCCTTCGATTTCATTTTGTTGACCATCATCTTGATCGGGTTGAATGCGGCCAAGCCCATCGTGGCCAAGACACCGATAATCGAGATAACCACCATCAGCTCGATCAGGGTAAAGCCCTTGCTGTGTTTACTTGCTGTCTTCATATCGTCTCCTACGGGTCTGGGTGAATAATTGTAATCTGCGTTGCTGTACATTGGTGCCGTGCCGCCGGCGTGCTCATTTTTTGGAGACCGTTTCAAAGGTTTCCTCGGCGTTCTCCTCGTCGACCAAGCCCATGTCGATCACGACAATGTCGCCTTTCTGCAGTTCACGATAGAACTGGCGCAAGACCGCCATGCGCTCGGGCTCCTCGGAAAAGTCGAAAAACTTGCGCGTCGTGCCCTTGGCGTCCATGACGGTGAATTGCACATACACGCCGGCTTTGTTCGAGCTCCACAGGCCGAGCGTCTTTTCCTCGCGATTGAATTCCTCAATCACCTTGTTGACCAAGGTGCCCTCGAACGTCTTGGTGAACGCGGCCAAGTCGGCGCTGGCAAGCGCCACGCGCGTCTGGCCCTTGCCGGCACAGCCGGCCGGCATCAGGCCACCGGCGGCAACAGCCAGCATCAGGCAGGCCCAGCGCCAGCACCGCACCTGCTTGTGGTTCATCGTTCGCATAGGGCCAGATTATAGCATACCGTGCCGGCATTGTCAATGTGTGGTTGACAGCGGCGCGTGATTATGGTAACATACCCCGCTGCACAGATACAGTGCAGCACGTTTTTTTGCGCCATTAGCTCAGCTGGTAGAGCAACTGACTCTTAATCAGTGGGTCCGAGGTTCAAGTCCTCGATGGCGCACCATAATTGACCAACAGTGGTGTTGCGCCATGCGCAGCGCCGCGGGACGGAGAGGTGGCTGAGTGGTCGATAGCGGCGGCTTGCTAAGCCGTTGTACGGGTCACACCGTACCGCGGGTTCAAATCCCGCCCTCTCCGCCATACTCCAGTAAATACTGGTTTTCCACAAGAAAAGCGCAACCAAAACACCGGCTGCGCTTTGCCTTGAAATGTGGTGAATGTGTATGATTTGCGGTCAAAATGGACACAAACTGGACAGGCTACACGACATATCTCGACATGGCCAGGCATGGCAGGTGCCAAGTCCGGGATGTACGCGGCCTGCACGGGCACATCCACGCCCCTGCGGGCATTCCAGAATGTGGCCACGGCGCTCGCCGTGGATGCTGCCGTGCGGCTTGGCCACATCAGCATCTGCACGGGCGCACGGCAAGATAGTTGCATGATTTTGAGATAGACCGGCCTGACACAAGGACTTACTAGCGTTTGGCTGTGGAACAATAGTACTCTACGCCTAGCCGCGCAACTTGCGTAGTCTGAAGACCCCCACGGCCTTGCGCCGTGGGTGAATAAGATTGAAGGATACCGCGCGCGCCTCTTCCCAATCTCGCCTTCCACCGGCGCAAGGCCGGTGGGGAGGCAAGCCTATGAATGGAAAACATTATGAACATCCCCGCAGTGACTGCGCACTGCTATGACACTGCAACTTTTACGCCGTGCGCCCTGCCCGTTTGTGTAATTGACATTCACTGCATGAATCTGCTACCATACTCGCGTCAAACGTTTTAATCTGGAAGGAATTTTACATGTACCACTCCACAATCAACACAGCTTGTTGTTTGATTTCAACACTTCTTGTCGCCGCTGCCGCCTGTGCGTTTGCGCAGCCGCTCAACTCAGAAATGGCAAATGTGTGGCGAACGCAGTCAAGGTTGAGCGATGCCGATTGGCATAGTATGGGTGGCCTGCCGGGTGCCAACGGCGATATAAATGCAATCGCGGCAGCGCCGGATGGCTCTATTTACGTCGCGGGCAGTTTCACGATCATCGGTGATATTATTGCGACAAACATAGCCAAGTGGAATGGAAGTACCTGGGCAAATCTCGGCGCGGGGATGAACAATGATGTGCTTTCCCTTGCAGCGGACGGTGCGGGCAATCTGTACGCGGGGGGATATTTCTCTCAGCACATGGACCAATCTAGGCGCAGGTGCAAACAATTACGTTTATTCTCTGGCGTTGGACAAAGATGAAAATCTTTATGCCGGCGGATACTTCACAAGCGCGGGCGGCAGAGTGGCAAATAGAATCGCAAAATGGAACGGCAGTACATGGACCAATCTCGGCGTGGGAATGGCGGGGAGTTCACCTGTTGTGTCTGCGCTTGCTGTAGATGGTGTGGCCAATCGGCTCTACGCCGGCGGTGAGTTTACTATGGCCGGCGACAAAGTATCTGCGCGCGCGGCCTATTATGACATTGTGCCGGAACCGGTAATGCTTGTGGGAGCCACGCTGCCGCTTGTTCTCATGTTGCAGCGTCGGAACTATTAGAAGAGCATGACTGCGGGCGTAGCATCTTGTCTGGTGGGATGAAAACGTAGGCTGGGCGTATGGTGAGGCAGCCGCGTTGCAAAAAATCCCTCCCCGGCTGCGCCGGTACTCCCTTTACAAAAGGGAGATTGCAGCGACCCCCGGCGCTGCCGCGCCCGCCCCCTTTGCGAAAGTGGGACTACAGAGCCGCAGGCGTGTCACGCCGCACATGGGCGTGATGGCGGTGGGGCGCATGTGGCGCAGGATTGCGATGATGCGCTTGCCGGTTGCGCTGCCCCCGCTGATCCGCAGTTTTACCATGCAAAACACGGAAGAAGCCATCATTTAGTATAATGTGACAATGATGAAATCTGATGCGATGACTATATTACTGGGTGTGAGCGGCTCGATTGCCGCCTACAAGGCCTGCGAATTGACGCGCGAACTGATCAAGCGCGGCGCCGATGTGCATGTGCTGATGACGCCGCACGCGGTGGCGTTTGTCACGCCCATGACCTTTCAAACGTTGTCGCGTAATCCCGTGACGGTCGGGCTCTTCGACCAGATTGACGAATGGAAACCGGAACACATTGCACTGGCCGAGCGCGCGTGCGCCCTGGTGATTGCGCCGGCGACCGCCAATGTGATTGCCAAGCTCGCGCACGGCCTGGCGGATGACGCGCTGACCTCGACGGCGCTGGCGTTCAACGGCCCGGTTATTGTCGCGCCGGCGATGAACACGGGTATGTACCGCCATCCGGCCACCCAGGCGAATTTGCAGACGTTGCGGGTGCGCGGGGTTGAGATTATTGAACCGGATGCGGGCGAACTGGCATGCGGCACGGTCGGCGTCGGGCGCTTGGCGTCATTGGCGCAAATCGTGGCGGCGGTCGAACGCGTGACGGGCTTGGGCCGGAGCAGGCCGGCATGAGTGCGCCGCTGCGCATGCTGGTCAGCGCCGGGCCGACGCGCGAATTTATTGATCCGGTCCGCTTTCTCTCGAATCCGAGCACGGGCAAGATGGGCGTGGCTGTGTGTGCCGCAGCCGTGGCAGCCGGTCATGCCGTGACGCTGGTGTTGGGCCCAACCCACGTGGTGGCGCCAGCCGGGGTGCAAGTGATCCCGGTGGTCAGCGCCGCCGAGATGCACGACGCGGTCCTGGCGCAGTTCGGCGCGTGTGACGTGCTGGTCATGACCGCCGCCGTTGCTGATTTTCGGCCGGCGACGCCGGCGACGAAGAAGCAGCACAAGGCCGGCGCGCCGCTGATGCTGAACATGGAGCCGACCGCGGATATTTTGATGGCGGCCGCGGCGCGCGTGCAGCGCCAGGTGCTGATCGGCTTTGCGGCCGAGACCGGCGCCGTGCTTGCCTCCGCAGCCAGAAAATTGCGTGAAAAGCATCTGGATCTGATTATCGCGAACGACGTGCAGTATGCGGATGCGGGCTTTGGCGCAGCGCGCTTGCGCGCATGGGCGCTGTGGCGCGACGGGTCCGAACGCGACTTGGGCCTGGCCGACAAGACCGCGCTGGCAACCTTTATTGTGGCCGAGGCGCAGCGCATGGCGGCGGCAAGGGTGCCGGGGATCTGAGATTTGAGATTTGAGATTTGAGATTTGAGATTTGAGATTTGAGATTTGAGATTTGAAATTTGAGATTTGAAATTTGAGATTTGAAGGCGGAACGAATTTTGAAGAAAATTGTAATTTGTAAATTGTAATTTGTAAATTATCGCATGCCGCAGCGCGGATTTGAAAACTTCTGGAAGGCAATTGTAGCCGGCGAGCGCAACGATCGCACGGCGCGCGTGACCCGCGGCGCATTGCGCGCGGCGGCGGCGTTGTACGGCATGGTGGTGCGGCTGCGCGCATCCTTGTACAAGCGCGGCATCTTGCGGCGCTACTGGCCGGGTTGCCTGGTGATCAGCGTCGGCAACATCACGGTCGGCGGCACCGGCAAGACGCCGGTGGTCGAGACCTTTGCGCGCGCGCTGACGAAAGGCGGGCGCAAAGTTGCGATTGTCAGTCGCGGCTACAAGGCGCGTTCGCCGAACTGGCGCTGGCGCTGGCGCAATCGCACGCTGGTCGCCGGCACGAAAGTGGTGCATGACGGCCAGCAACTTTTGCTGGGCGCGCGCGAGGCCGGAGACGAGCCCTACATGCTGGCGCGCAATCTCGAAGACGTCGTCGTGATTGTCGATCCGGATCGCGTGCGCGGCAGCCGTTTTGCCATCAATGAATTCGGCGTGGACACGATTATCCTGGATGACGGCATGCAGCACTTGCGCTTGCAGCGCCAGATTGAAGTGGTGCTGATTGACGCGACCTGCCCGTTTGGCTTCGAGCATATATTGCCGCGCGGTCTGTTGCGCGAGTCGCTCTCGGGCTTGCGCCGCGCCACGCACATTTTCATCACGAAAGCAAAGCAGATTGACATCACGCCGATTGTGCAGCGCATCCGGCAGTACAATCAGACGGCCGAGGTCATCGCCTGCTTCTATGAGCCGTTGCTGCTGGTGAATGTGCATACCGGCGCGGAAATGCCCATGACGGAGCTGCGCGCGCAGAATGTGTTTGTGGTCAGCGGCATCGCGCAACCGGGCGGCTTTGTCGAGCTGGTCAAGGAGCTGGGCGCATATGTGCAGCGGGTCTACACTTTTCCGGATCATCATCGTTTCCGGCGCGAGGAAATCGAGCGCATTTACCGGCGCGCCCTGAGCTGGCATGCCGATGCGATTGTAATGACGGAGAAGGACGCCGTGCGTTTTCCGAAGCGCGTGCGCATGGAATCGGCGATGTGCCCGGTGTACTATGTCAAAGTGGGCATTGTGATCAAGTCCGGCGAAGAAGATTTCCAGCATTGCATTGCGCGCATCTGCTATCCGTAACACCGTGTGCGGCACACGGTGTTGTAAAGCAGCCGCGCCATCGGCGTGGATGGCGGCGACCTCCGCGCCCGCTTTGCTAATGCTGCGGCTGCCGAGGGGAGCGCGGCACGCCGGTGCCGCTGAAGGTATGCGGGCACACCGTTGCCCGCCGCCGCACTGATCACTGCACGCATGCGAACGCAAAGGCTGTCGGAACTGGAAATATGGAATGGTGGATGGCTGGAGGAATGGTGCAGCGGCAGAGCATCCGCGGCGTGCCCCGCGGCCACGAAGATAGCGGAATTCAAGGACATTCTGGCGGTGCAGTTGCAGCAAAGTCACCGCTCTGCTATACTTTTGCAGACACAACGCCATGTTAATACCATGTTTCATATCTGGGTGTGCATAAGACGTCCATGACCGCACCAGCCGCGGTGAGCGGGGCGCAGACACTGCTGCGCGCGGCCTTCATAGCCTGCACCGGCCTGCTGCTGGCGGCCGTGCTGGCGCCGTGGGTGTTTCGCATCACACAGCAGCTGCCGCTGTTGTCGCAATACCCGTTCCGGCGCGTGTTTGACCGCGTGGCAGCGGTGAGCTTGATCATCCTGTTTGCGCTGGGCTGGCGTTGGTTGCAGGTGCGCATCACGTTTCTGCCGCTGTTCAAGCGCAAGCACGCGCTGCCGCGCTACATGGTCTGGCTGCTGATCGGCTTTGTGTGCATTACCGTCTTGGTGCTGGCGCAAGTATGGACGGGCCTGCGCGTGTATCGCCGGCCGTTGCCGTCGGCAGTGCTGCTGGCGGTGGTGCAGGGTTTGTTCAGCGCGGTGTGCGTCGGCCTGCTTGAAGAGTCGATTTTCCGCGGCTTCATGCTGCAGGCCTTCCTCGAACGCTTCACCCGTTATCGCGCAATCCTGCTGACCAGCGCAATCTTTGCCGTCTTGCATGTGCTTACCCTCGATCATTTCCTCAAGCCGATCCGCGACGTGCAACTGGACGGCCTGCACTGGTTCGCCGGCTTGCGCCTGATCACATTGTTCTTGGTGCCGTTGCGGCAGCCACTCGAAATCCTGCCCGGCGTGATCGGCTTGTTCCTGGCCGGCTGGCTGTTGGCCGAACTGACCGTGCGGACGAAGTCGCTGTGGCCGGCAATCGGCCTGCATACCGGCTTGGTCTGGGCGATCAAAGTGACCGGCCGCGTCTGGAAATATTTCGATCCGCCGCCGGCGGATGCCGGCCCGGTCTGGCTGTTCGGCGGCAAATATGCGGCGACGGGCGTGCTGGGCTGGGTGGTCGTCGGCGGCTTGATCCTGGTGGTGAATGGACTGGCGGCCTACGCCCTGTATCGCGGCGCGGTGACCCTGATAAACCTGCTGACGTACCGGCAGGCGGTGGCCCTTGGGCGCGCGTGCGGCCGGATCGCATTCCGCGTGGACGCGCGTCATCGGCGCGTGGCGCTGGACAATCTGCGCCATGCCTTCCCCGAAAAGAGCGGGCCGGAACGGCGCGCGATTGCGCGTGGCAGTTTTGAAACGCTGGGCGGCGTCGCGGCCGAAATGCTGCAATTCCGGCGGATCACGCGCGAGTTCAACGCGCTGGTCGAAGTACAGGGACTCGAACATGTCACGACGGTGATGGCGCGCGGGCGCGGTCTCATCTTTTTCACCGGTCACTTCGGCAATTGGGAGATTTTATCGCTGGCGTGCGGCGTGCTGAAGTATTCCTTTGCAGGCGTGGCGCGGCCGCATGCCAACGAATGGATTTACCGCCATGTGGTGCAGGCGCGCTGCGCGACGGGGATCGAGATTCTCGACAAAAAAGGCATTCTGCGCGATATCTTGGCGCGCCTGCGGGCCGGCCGGATGGTCGGCTTTGTCGGCGACCAGTATGCCGGCTCGGGCGGTATGTTTGTCAACTTTTTCGGGCGGCCGGCCTCGACCATTGCCACCATGGCGGTCATTGCGCGCAAGACTGGCGCGGCCATCGTGCCCGCCTTTGATCACCTATTGCCGGACGGCACGCATCAGCCGGTTGTGCATCCGCCCCTGTGGGTGGCCGAAACTGATGATGCCGACAAGGATGTCTTTGATGCGACGCAGCAACTGATGACACTCTTGGAAAAGCAAATCAGGGCGGAGCCCGCGTGCTATCTGTGGGCCCACCGCAAATGGCGCGCGCGGCAGCGGGCCACGATTTGAGATTTGAGATTTGAGATTTGAGATTGAAGAGAAGATCCTGATGCGTGCGCCAAACTGGCTGGGCGACAATGTGCTGGCTTTGCCGGCCGTCGCCGCGTTGTGCCACATGCGCCCGGCGGCGCGGGTGACCGTGCTGGTACGCGACACGATGGCCGACTTCTGGCGGATGACGCCGGCGCACGACGTGATCCCGTTTCGCGTGCGGCGCGGGCCGGCCGGCTTGGCCGATCGCTGGCGGCTCGCACATGAGCTGCGCCCGCGTGATTTCAGCCGCGCGCTGGTTCTGCCGAATTCATTCGACTCGGCGCTGGTGCCGTGGCTGGCGCGCATTCCCCAGCGCGTCGGCTGGGCCAGCGATGCGCGCGGCGTGTTGCTGACGCAGCGCGTGCCGCGCCCGGAACATCTGCGCGGGCAGAATCAATCGTTGGGCTATGTGTACCTGATCGAACAATTTCTGGGCGAACGCGTGGCAGACAGCCATGCCGGTGGATTGAACATCGAACCGACGGTCGTTGGTGCAGTGCAGGCCCGGCGGGCCGCGTTGCCGGCGTTGTTGCTTGGCTTGAACCCGGGTGCGACGTATGGTGCGGCGAAATGCTGGTTGCCGGAGCGCTTTGCGGAAGTGGCGGTGCGGGCGCATGCGGAGCGGGGCGCCGGCGTGCTAATTGTCGGTGGGCCGGGTGATGCGCGCGTGTGCGCCGGGGTTGCGCACATGATCGCGCGGCACGCGCCGGACGCGGCGACGTGGTGCGTGAATCTGGCTGGGCAGACAAATTTGTGCGAACTGGCGGCGTGGCTGCGGCAGTGTTTTTGTGTCGTGACCAACGACACGGGCGGCATGCATCTGGCGGCTGCGGCGGGCACGCGTGTGGTGGCGATATTTGGCCCGACCGACTGGCGCGAGACGGCGCCGCTGGGCGCGGGCCACGTGCTGGTGCGCGGTGCCGCCGACTGCGCGCCGTGCTGCAAGCGCGCGTGCGCGACTGACCATCGCTGCATGACCGCCGTGACGGTCGCGCAGGTGTGGCAGGCAGTGCAGGGCATGTTGCCGTAGCCCAGATCCGGCGGTGCCAACACCACAACAAAGGCACCATCAGCGAACACGACGAACGCAAGCGCGTACACAGGTTGGGTGGGTGTGCTGAGACCCCACGATCCCGCGCTAAAGTGATTCAGGGAATGCGAATATCCAATATTCAATCCCGCCTTTGACGGGATCCGCGCCGCTGGCGGGACTATCCAAGCCAGCTCCAAGCAGCAAGGAATGACCAATGACGATCCCGCCGCTGGCGGGACTCCAAGCAGAGTTCTGCGCAGATACTTCGCATTTGGATATTGAGTGTTCGATATTGGACATTCATCATCTCTTCTGCCAGACCCCCACGACCTCGCGTCGTGGGTGAATGAGATTGAGCATAAACAAACCGCCGGATCTGGGCCGTCGCGGCGGTGAACTGCACGGCGTTGTGTGCAATGCGTAATCCCGGTGCATGCACATGCACCACGAAATGGTCGGAAAATCACCAAAAAAAGAGAAGCCCCACCGAAGTGGGGCTTCTTGTACATCGCTTTTGTGGTCAGAAGCTGATCAAAAGATCGCCGCTGATTTCAACAAGTTCCGTATTCACAATCAGTATCTCCTCGCGCTGCGGAAACACAATCACATTGGTAGGTCCCTCTCCGCGTCACTAGTAACGTGCGATTCGTATCGACCTGGTTTCGTTAGTATGAATCAAAAAACAAAATCAGAGAATCGTTGCCGTTCAGTCACCGCGTTACCCTGCCAACGCAACCAGTGGTTCCATTTGCGTGTGGATTAGCTGCATGGCAATCAACGGATTGCCGGTATCTATTGCTTGACACCACGTGGGCCGCTCGCGGCATATGACGCTGTCACATCACCTCCTTAACTGCCAACTTAAAAGCAACCTGCGGTGTTTTTGCCTAATCCAATGGCTCGTAACAAACAGTCATTTCAAAAGAGCTGAAGCAGTATAGCAAAAAGATGTTGATTTGTCAAGTTTTTTCACAAATGGTTCATAAACGAAATATAATACATTGCAATGCAAATATATGCGATTTGTTTTCAAGGCGCAATGTTGAGCATGGAATGGCCTTCAGCCGTGGACGGCGTGGCGACAGCCAGCGCCGCGCAGGCGGTGGCGCCGATGTCGGCGAAAGTTGAACGCAGCCCCAAGTCGCGTGCGGGCAGCGCGGATGCATACATTAATACGGGAATAGTTTCGCGGGTGTGATCCGTGCCGGGGAAAGTCGGGTCGAGGCCGTGGTCGGCGCAGAGCAGCAGCAGATCATCGGCGCGCAGGCACGGCAGCAATGCGGCCAGCTGGGCATCGAAGTCCTGCAGGCAGTGCGCGTAGCCGAGCGGGTCGCGGCGATGGCCGTAGATCATGTCGAACTCGACTAGGTTGACGAAGATCACGCCGCGCTGAACAGCAGCCAGTTGTTCGCCCAGCACGGTCATGCCCTCGGCGTTGGACTTGGTGCGCAGGGTGGCGGTGATGCCACTGCCGGCGAAGATGTCATGGATTTTGCCGATGCCCAGCACGGGCAGGCCGGCGTCGCGCATGCGGGTGAGGTCATGTGGTTCGGGCGGCACAAGGCTGTAGTCATGGCGGTTGGTGGTGCGCGCGAAAGTGGCGGCGGTCTCGCCGACAAACGGGCGGGCGATAACGCGGGCGACCCGCATGGGGTCAAGCATGACGCGCGTTGCGGCGCAGACGTCGTAGAGCCGTTGCAGGCCGAAATGCGTCTCGTGCGCGGCAATCTGAAAGACGCTGTCGCCCGAAGTGTAGACAATCGGCAGGCCGGTGGCGATATGCAGTGCGCCGAAGCGTTGGATGATCTCGGTGCCGCTGGCGGTTTGGTTGTGCAGCCAGCCGGCGACGCCGACGGTCAGCGCCCAATGCTCCATGAACGCTTGTGAAAAGCCGTTGGGGAAGGTGGGGAACGGTTCGCGGGTGATGATCCCGACCATTTCCCAGTGACCGGTGGTGGTGTCTTTGCCGGCGCTGGCTTCGCGACAACGGCCGAACGAGGCGCGCGGCGCGGCCGCGGCAGGGCAGCCGACAATCTGCCCGGGCGCAATGTTGCCAAGCCCGAGCGCCTGCAACGTGGGCAGGTGCAGGCCACCCGGCACGACCCGGCTCATGTTGACCAGCGTATTCGCGCCGGCATCGCCATAGGCGCCGGCATCGGGTGCATCGCCAATGCCGACCGAATCGAGCACAATGATAATCACGCGGTTCATGGGGTTAATGATACTGCACTCGGCGCAAAAATGCAAGACGTGCGGGCTTCCCGCTGAAATTCCGACATAGTGGGAAATGCGAACCTGACGTAGTCAAAGAGGTAGGGCGGTCAGGCCCTGACCGCCGTTGCTGCCTGCGCGCACGCCGGTGCTACCATGGCGCAGCGACGACCGCGGCGGTCAGGCCCTGACCGCCGTTGCTGCCTGCGCGCACGCCGGTGCTACCATGGCACAGCGACGACCGCGGCGGTCAAGGGCCTGACCGCCCTACCTGTCTGCGCGCTCTACGCAGGCGGCTAACGTGGCAGGATCGCCGTCGCCGTGTAATGATGAATATCCAATATCCAACACTCAATATCCAATGATGAAGGATTGGACACTCGCTATTCGCAATGCCTCCCCAATCTTATTCACCCACGGCACACGGCCGTGGGTCAAGAAGACGGAAGCACGGGGCGCCGGCGGCGGAGCAGCCAGAGACCCGCGCCCAACAACCAGCACACGCCTGGCTCGGGCACGACCAAGGTCAGCGCGATGGCGCAGGCGGGTTGCTCGATGTCGTTGTGCGTCAGCGCCAGCGTGTGGGTGTAGACACCGTTGGTGAGACCGGCGGCGTTGGCGGTGAAGGTGAGCGGCAACGCCGCGCCAGCCGGCACGGTTCCCACCGTCGGCGCACAGGTCAACCACGCCGGCAGAAGCGAGTGCGCGCCGATCTGCACCGCCAGATTCTGTCGGATATAATTGGTGCTGTAGGCAACCTGGAGCGCGGGCGCCGCGCTGCCGCCTTGTCCTTGAATGCCGAGCGTGGCCGGGCCGCTGATGCGTGACGCGGTTTTGTACTGCAGCACCATGACACCATTGGTCTGCAGGATGATTTGAAACGTGTTGCTGGATGAAGCGTCACCATAGTGCGGGACATTCAGAAACGAGACGACCAGCTTGCCGCCCGCGGTTGCGTAACGAATAGTCCCGCCGCCGCCGGGATTAAGATCATCCCACATGGCGGCAATAAAGGCCGTGGCGGGATTGGCGGCGGGCAGCGTGGTATTGTTATAGTTCAACGTGGCATTGGCAAAGGTGATGCCGCCGTTCATGCTGACGTAGAACTGGCTGTAGCCACTGTTGTACAATGGAAAGGAGAAACCCAGTGGATAGGGGCCGGCATTGCCGTCATCCGAGAGCGGCGTGACGGCGGTACCGCTAGAAGCAATGTCGATCCACGCGAAGGTTGGCCCATTGGACATTGAAGTATCACGCGCGCTGTACGGGCCTTGGGTTTGGAGTGCCAGTTCGAGCGGGCCGGTGCCGCGATTGGTGACCATCAGCATCTGGCTGTCCGATCCGGCGCCGGCGGCACTCAGCAGCAGCGTGGTGGTGGACAGGCCGATGCGCGGGCGGGCGAAGCCGACATCGGCGCGCATGCTGAGCGCATTGGCCGAGATGGCCGAGACGGTGGCAAGTGTGGGGGTGCCATCGTAGCGCGCGCTGCCGGGCCTGGTGGCCGGGCCGAAACTGCGGGTGGTGGTGTAGTAATCGCCGGCATTGCCGCCCGTGCCTTGCTCGATCTGCTCAAGGCCGTCGGCCTCCATCAGGCGCAACAGCTTGTGGGCGGTGTAGGAGTTGTTATAGAGGAAGCCGCCGCCGCTGAGGCGCGCATCCACATGCCAGACCAGCAAGCCGTTGCCCGGCATGGCTGTGTCATTCAGGGTGCGATACCGGTTCTGCACGATGAAGTATTCGCTGAAAATCTGGGCGGGATTGGTGATTGTCGACGCGATCAGCACGGCATCGGGGTACTGCGCGGACGCGCGCTGCGGATAGGCCGGCAGATTGGTGGTGACGATCGTGGGCGTCAGCCATTCAAGCATGAACTTGCTGAAGGCGTTATGGTCGCCCTTGACCCCGTCCATGATATCCAGCCCGCCGACGCCGCCTCTGGGGCCAACCGCGCTGTCATAATCGTAAAAGTCGGGCACGCCCAAGGCATGGCCGGTTTCGTGAATGACCACGCTGGGCGAGGAGGATTCCCATTGCCATGAGAAATCGCCGAAGCTGACGCCGTCTTTGACAAGCGCGGTGAACAACGACCATTGGTAGCCCCACCAGAACGTGGCCCAATTGCCCACCGGCCCGGTCCAGAACACGGCGAAGTAGTCGATGGCACCGTCATGATTATTGTCGTACTGGCTGAAATCATGGCCGCGCGCGTCGAAATAATCAACCGCTTCTTTGATGATCAGATAGTTGGCGTAGTTGTCATAGGCGGCGCCATCGGGCTTGTAGAAACTGCGATTGTTGGTGCAGGCATACTCCAGCAGGTTGCCTTCAATGGTCAGCTTTCCATAGGACGATCGTTGATAATAGCGTTGCAGGCTCTCCAGCGGATAATTCGCGGCATTGCCGGCGCCGAAGACCATGTTGCTGGTGGTCTGATATGCGACCGTGTTCGCGTGATCAGGAAAGGAAATGCACAAAACAAGAACATTGTTGGTGCCCGTGGCGGGCAGGCCCTGCCATGCGGGCTGTAGTGCCAGCGTGGTCTGGCCGGCGAGGGCTTGCAGGCGCGCGGCCGTGCGCTGGGCCAGCCACGGCTTGACACGATGATTGCCGAACTGCCGGGCGGCTTCCATGCGCGCGGCATAGGTGCCGTCGGCGCGATAGCGGGCGAGCTCGCCCGGCGCGGGCGGTTGCAGGGCATCCATGCGCGCGGCGGCCGCGATGAGCAGGTACAACACGCATGGCACAAGCCAGCGGGTGGATGGAAGAAGCAGTATATTCATAAAATATAGTGTAGCAAAAAGGTATCACGGCGGCAACCTGTCTGATAGTCTGATAGTGCCAGAGCTGGCGCTTGTATTTGTTGTTGCGCCCCACCGCTCCTGCCCGGCAGCGCATGCGCGTCAACTTATCTGTCGTAGAAGCGGCTTCCAGCCGCTTAAGTTGACGCGCATGTGCCCGGCGGCGGGATCGTGGTGGGCTCTGCGCAGAGGTAGCCGCGGAACGGCGTGCCGCGCGATGTGCTGCGCGAATTTCTGCCGGCTGCGGCGCCCGGCTCAGCGCGCCGGCGCGGGCACGCAAGTGATGCGCACCGTGCCGTCGGCGCCCAGCCCGCACAAAATCGTGCCGTCGCGATCCGTCCGCCATAGCTGGGTGCGCGCGCCATAGGCCGGGACAATACCCGGACTGGGATAGCCATACGGGTTGGCGCCGACGGACAAGATGACATGCTGCGGTGCGACCGCGGCGAGCAATTGCGGGCTGAACGCATCAGTCGCGCCATGATGCGGGATCTGCAGCACGGCGGCGGGCCAGTTCGTGCGCCCGGCCAGCAGCGCGAGCTGGGCCGGCGTTGTCATGTCGGCCAACAGCAGCGCACGCGCGGCGCCAAAGACAAGTTCAAGGCCGAGACTGGTCGCATTCAGATCCACCGGCGCGGGCATGACGTCCGCGCCGCCGGCGGGCGGATTGCGGACGTGCAGTTGCAGGCGGCCCCACGCGCAGGTCATGCCACGCGCCAGGATTGTCAGCGGGATGTTTTGCTTGGCCACCAGTGCGTCAACGGCGCGGGTATACGCATTCGTTGCGCGCCACGCGGGACGATACACGGCGCGGGTCGGCACCTGCGCCAGCACGTCGACCAAGCCGCCGCAATGGTCGTCGTGGGCATGCGTGCAGATGATTGCATCCAGCGCGGCGATCTTGTTGGCACGCAGGAGCGGGATAACCGTGCGCGTGCCCTGATCTGTTTGCCCGGCGCCGTAGCCGCCGTCAATCAACAGGGTTGTGTCCGCGTGGCGCACGAGCGTCGCGGCGCCATAGCCGACGTTGAAGAAGATAAGCTCGCAGACGTCGTCCGCACGGCACAGCGCGGCACAGGCGAACAACGCGCAGGCGCACAGGGTAGTTCTTAGTCCATAGTTCATAGTTGTGCGTCTGTGCCTTTGGATAAAGCAATCAGATTCGACGTTTTGTTTGTGTTGTTGCTGCCCGCCGATCCCGCCATCGGCGGGATCGGTGGAAGCAAAGACTGAGAAAGGGACGTCGTCGCGTCTTTTCACTCAATCTCATTCACCCACGGCGCAAGGCCGTGGGGGTCTCAGCACACCCAACCGCCTAACCCGCGTGCGCGCTTGCGTTCAGCATTCAGCGTTCGGCGTTCAGCGTTGATCAGAGCCGCCCGCCCATCGTCAGCGTCATCAGGGCTTTTTGGACATGCAGGCGATTTTCGGCCTCGTCATAGACCACCGAATGCGGCCCGTCAATGACGGCGTCGGTGACTTCCTTGCCGCGGTCGGCCGGCAGCGGGTGCATGTAGATCGAGTGTTTCTTGGTGAGCGCCATGGCGCGTTCGTCGCAGACCCATTTGGGATACTTGTCGATCAAGGCCAGGCCCTGCTTGGTGTCGCGCGTGGTTTCGAGCGGGCCCCACGATTTGGGGATGACGATGTCGGCATCCGTGAAGGCGGCATCAAATTCGTTGACGATCTCGAATTTCGTGCCGGCGGCGCGGGCATTTTCGCGCGCCTGGGCTTCAATATGCGGCATCAGCTTGAATTCCGGCGGATAGGCCAGGGTGACATCAATGCCGAAGCGCGGCATCATCAGGATCAAGGATTGCGGCACGGACAGCGGGCGCATGTAATTGGGCGCGCAGGTCCACGAGACGCCGAGCTTGAGGCCGCGCGTGTTGCGCCCGAATTTCTCGCGAATGGTGAAATAATCGGCGAGAATCTGGCAGGGATGATACACATCGCATTGCATGTTCAGCACCGGCACCGAGGCATGCTGGGCGACTTCGCGGATATACGGGCTGCCCTCGCCATAGGCGCAGTGGCGAATGGCAATGGCATCGCCAAAGCGGCTGAGGACGTTGGCCGTGTCCTTGGCGGATTCGCCGTGGGAAATCTGCATTTTGTCGGGCGAGAGGTAGACCGCATGGCCGCCGAGCTGGGTCATGCCGGTCTCAAACGAATTGCGGGTACGGGTCGAGGAGTCAAAGAAAATCATGTAGAGGGTTTGATCCTCAAGATAATGGCGACGGACGCCCATGGCAAATTCGCGCTTGAGCTGGGTCGCCGCCTCGAAAATGGATTCCAGTTCGTCGATCGTCCATTCCTGGGTGGTGATGAAATCACGGCCTTTCAATTTGGTCTGCATACTAGTTCCGGGCGGAGGTGAAGAAAATCAGCCAATGTTGGTTGCGTCAAGTATAGCAGACTGCGGCGCAGGATGCAACCAAATAAAGTTCATAGTGCCGCAGTTGCCGCCGGAATGTGGCCGGCCCGCCGCGGATGCTGAGTTTTAGGCTGCTTGGAGTCCCGCCACCGGCGGGATTGAAAAGTTTTTGGTTTTAGGTTGCCGTGAGATCGGTATTCGGTGCCGCTGCTGCATCGACGCACCGATTACCAGATTCAGCATTGGTGGCCACGCCGCCCGGCGTGGATTCTGCCTCTACCTCTGCCGCTGCCCCATTCTTCTGCTTCCCCTGCAATTATGCTATAGCGTTGTGCTCTGCACTTGCAGTCTGCACCTAATAGCCTGTGCCTGTGGCGGCATCATGCGCAAGCACTTCTTTTGTTTTTTTAGATTTGGGGCATGGGGGCTGCCCACGTCGCCGGAAATTTCGACAGGATCTACATGATTTGACATGATTACGGAAGAAACCATGAGCATTGCGATCTTCAAGCTGCCACTCAAATCGCTCTCCTTTCTTGATGCCGATTGCCTCAGCCAGCGCAATCGGCAGATTGACGCAGTATGACCGACTGGTCGGCCGGTCAACTTTCTGCACGCGCACGCTATATCCCATAACGTTTTCTCGTAAACGGTTAAAACCCCGTTCGCTCAACAGGGGGCTAACTATTTATAGCATAGTATAGTATTTTTACTATTATAAATCAACTGGAGTTTGACGATGAACCATGTTCAGGTACCCCACCAGCATCCGTTGCTTGCGCAGCTTGCCACGTTGCCGCTCGACGCCATCGCGGTCGCCACCTGTTTCGTGCGCCGCACCCCGCGCGGCATTACGCCACTGGCGTTTCTTGCGGCGCTCTGTCTGGAAGCCACCGGCAGCACGCCCACCCTGGCCATGTGTGCCGTGCGCGCCGCACTGGTCTCGGTGAAGTCCGTGTCCCGCGAGGCCAAGGTGCCGGTGCGCTTGGTGGCGCTACCGGTTCCCGCGCAGGTGGCGGCCAAGCGGCGGCGCGCGCTCAACTGCAATCGTGACCGGCGTTGTAATCCGTCCGCCGCACACCGTGCGCTGATGAACTGGGCGATCTTCATCACCAGCGTGCCCGCACATCGCCTGCCGGCCGATCAGATTGCCGAACTCTATGGGCTGCGCTGGCGCATCGAGACCATCTTTAAAATTCGGAATTTCAGAGCAATCACCGTCAGACCTTGCTATTCTGGCATGAATATGCAATACTAGTTGCAGCACAATTACACAAGGAATTTTATGCCAGTTCAGCACAAGTCCGAACTGATGAAAATACGGCATTTCATGGAATGATGAAATTGATATCAGCGAGTATGAACTCTGGGAAAACGGGAAAACCATTTCTTAACCACATGTATCAGGGAGAGGAACGATGCGAATGAAATTTATGCTGGTGCTGGCAATGCTGGTGCTGTTCGCCGTGCCGTGCCTGGCCGATTGGGGCCAAGCCGAGTCGGCGGATTTCGCGCTGGACACGACCGTGCCCGAACCGGCGCTGATCGCGGCAGCCATCCTGCCGTTGTGGCTCTTGCTGCGGCAAGCGCCGCCGTCCCGGCGGCATTGAGCGTAGCGCCGCCGTCCCGGCGGCATTGAGCGTAGCGCCGCCGTCCCGGCGGCATTGAGCGTAGCGCCGCCGTCCCGGCGGCATTGAGCGTAGCGCCGCCGTCCCGGCGGCATTGAGCGTAGCGCCGCCGT
>Ga0247841_10005711_pt1 | contig 19843 bp, 21 predicted proteins | sample LaCruzMarch2015__2_FD_192410 | JGI IMG/M metagenome (GOLD analysis project Ga0247841, IMG submission 192410) | Freshwater microbial communities from meromictic Lake La Cruz, Castile-La Mancha, Spain - LaCruzMarch2015_18m | ecosystem: Environmental > Aquatic > Freshwater > Lake | place: Spain... | reverse complement strand
TTTGCTAAAGCTGAAGTTCATCCGAACGTCTTGAGATTCTTTGCTACTTGTCTCTCAGGTCGCATTTATTCTCAATTCAGATCGATAGACGTAGACGTTCTTTGCGAAGCTCCCATCGGAGGTTATGCGCTAGGTACTGCAATCGGTATAGCAAATGATCTCCAGATGATTAAGGCTGAGAAGAAGATTACGGCCTTAGCCACTCCGACTTCACGAGAAAAGTCAGAACTAGTTTTCGGCCGACATTCGGTCGTAGCTGGTCAGAGATACGTAATCGTGGAGGATGTGTGTAACAACTTTTCTACCACTGAGCAATTGATACAGCTCATTCATTCGTTTGGCGGAGAAGTTATTGCGATTGTCTGTTTCCTTAACAGATCGACTACTATAGAAGATCAGTTTTCCTCGCCCATCTTGGCAAGGAGTATTCCGGTGATAAGCCTGGTGAGGCGTGTCATTAGAGAATGGAAGCAAGACGATCCAGAAGTCGCAGAAGATGTTGCTTCGGGCAACGTGGTGTGGAAGCCGAAAGATGATTGGGATCGCTTGATGCGAGCCATGGAAGAGAATCGTGAGTAGGTGTGTATAGGCTGTTGGTAAAACAACAGCTTTTTTCTTTGACAAAATCTTTTTACTGGGTAAACTGATATAATATGGCGGTTAAAAAAAGAAAAGCAAAGAAGGTGATAAAGATTAAGAAAACGGCAAAAACACCGAAGAAGGTTTTACCTAAAAAACAAAAAAAGATAATTAAGAAATTGAAACCAAAAAAGAAAGTTGTTTTGAAAAAAAAGAATAAAAGAACAAAAACCGAAAAGGTAATTAAAACTAAAAAAACAACGAAATTAGTTAAGGTTGTAAAAACTGTAAAGAAAATATCGAAAGTAAAGAAAAAGATTAAAAAACCAACAAAGAAGATAAAACCTAAAGTTAAAAAGAAAGTTGTAAAGAAGTCGGTAGTTAAAAAATCAAAACCGGTAAAAAGAAAATCAAAGCCGATTCAAGCTCAGATATCTGCTTTTCCAGCAGAAACGTTTTTTAAAGCAAAGATAAAGGTTGTCGGAATGGGTGGTGGGGGTGGCTCTATTGTTTCAGAGATAGGAAGATCTCTAGAAAAGGCTACATTCGTTGTAGCTGATACGGATTTTAGAGCTTTAAAGAAAAGACCAGGAATTAAACCTTTTTGTTTCGGAGAAAGTTTTACTAGGGGATTAGGAACTGGAGCAAATCCCGAGCTAGCTAAACAAGCGGCTAATGAAGTAAAAGAAAAGATCGGAGGTCTATTTAAAGATCAAGATATTATAATCTTCATTGCTTCGTTGGGTGGTGGGGTTGGTTCTGGAGCAACACAAGTATTTGCTGAAGCTGCAAGGGATTTTGGAGGGATAACATTTGGAATCTTTACATTGCCGTTTAAATTTGAAGGGAAATCAAAACAGAAAATAGCTTCAGATGCTTTAAGGGAATTACGTGGATTGTTTAACGTTTCTCTAGTAATTCCTAATGAGAAGATTTTTAAACTGATTGATATTAACACTCCTATTACTAGTGCCTTTTCTATAGTCAATAAAAACCTTATCGAATCGTTAGAAAGTTTAATAGATTTAATATACAATCCCGGAGTTATTAATATCGACTTTGCTGATTTGAGAACGATATTAAGAGGTAGGGGAAACCTAGCATTTTTAAACACAGTTGAAGAATCAGGAAAAGATAGAGCTGATCAAACGTGTCAAAAGATATTTACAAACCCCTTGTATCAGAATAATAGTTTTACAGCCGAGAAAATATTGTTTAATATAGCGGGAGGAGATAATTTATCGATGTTTGAGGTAGAAAAGATAAGCAGGGTTGTTTCAGAAACAAATCCTAAAGCTAAAATCATATTCGGTATTTCCAAGAATTCAAAATTAAAGAATAAAATCAAAACGACGTTACTAATGACTGGTGCTGGCCAGAAGGGTGATATAATAAAAGAAAAGGTGGCTGTTGAAGAAAAAATAATACCAGAGATTATTCCAGAATCAGTTAAAGAAGAAAAGGTAGCAGTTGAAGAAAAAGTTTTAACAAAGAAAATAGATAAAAAAAAGGAAAAGAAAGAAGTTAAAGTAAAAGTTAAAGAACAAAAAAAAGATACAAAGCCGAAAAAAGAAAAGAAAGTAAAAAAGAAAAAGGAAACGTTAATACCAGTATTGAATATACCAACCCCAGTATCTGCCGGATTATCGGAAAAAAGAATAAATGTTATACAACTATCGGAAGAATCAAATAAGAAAGGGGTTAGAAGAAATGCTTTAGAAGTTAGAAAGGCACAAGAAGCCGAAGAAAACAAAAGAGCTTTACAGGAAAAGGAATGGGAGATACCCGCCTTTTTAAGGAAAGTAAAATTTAAATCTTAATATTATACAACATGGAAAAATCACTAGAAGTTAAAAAAGCAATAATACCACTAGCCGGCTTAGGAACCAGGTTTTTACCTCTTTCCCGAGTATTAACGAAAGAGTTTCTTCCCTTGGCTGATAAGCCTACAATTCAGTATATAGTGCAAGAAATGAAAGATTCTGGCATAGAAGAAATTGTTTTTGTTATAGGTCCTAATCAAAAAGCAATTCTAAACTATTTCACAAAAGCTCCAGAATTAGAAAAGATACTAAAAGAAAGGAAGAAAGACCATATCCTAAAAGAATTAAAGGAGTTTACGGATATGTTCAAGGATATTAAGATGACGTTCGTTGTCCAAAAGGTTCCGGGTGGAGACGGTCACGCCATCTTACAAGCTGCTAAGATTATCAAAGATGAGCCAGTAGCTAATTCTTTTGGAGACGATGTAATTGTTTCAGATGTTCCTGCTACTCTCCAATTGATAAACATATTTAAAACTTGTAACGCTCCAGTAGTTGGTTTAAAAAGATTACCAAGAAGTAAGATCCCAGCATATGGATCTGTTCAAGTTGAAAAGATTGCAAACAATCTATATAAAATCAAAAAGATAATTGAAAAACCAGAACCATCACAGATTCTTTCTGATTTAGTTGTTTTGGGAAGACATATTTTAACTCCCGATGTTTTTGAATATTTAAAGAAAGCAAAACCATCTAAAAAGGGGGAGATAATATTAGCTGAAGTCTTGTCTAAAATGCTTGATGAAGGAAAAGCTATTTATGGATACGAACTTTCTGGTGACTGGTTAGAGTGTGGAGATAAATTAAAGTGGATAAAATCTTTCGTTTACATTTGTTTAAGAGATCAAAAATACAGAGAAGAGTTAAAGCAATATTTAAAAGAGATAAAATAGTATATAATTAAAAAGATGAATAAATACGATTTAGTGATAATCGGGTCTGGACCCGCAGGTGTTTCAGCCGCTATTTATGCTTCTCGTCAGAGGCTTAATCTTTTAGTAATTTCAAAAGACGAAGGAGGACAAGTGGCTAAAAAGGCAGTGGATATTGAAAACTATCCGGGGTTCAATAAAATATCTGGACCAGATTTGGCAAAAGTATTTCAAGATCAATTAAAAGCTAACGATGTCCAAGTTGTTTTAGACGAAGTTTTAAAGATCGAAAAAAAAGACGATGGTTTTGTTTTATCTACAAAGCTTGGAGAAAAGTATGAGTCACAAGCTGTAATCATAGCTACCGGAGCTGATCCAAGACCATTGGAAGCAGAAGGAGAGAAGGAGTATATAGGAAAGGGGGTGAGCTATTGCGCATTGTGCGACGGGCCAATATTTAGAAACAAAGACGTTGTTGTTATCGGTGGAGGTAATTCTGGTTTTGAAACTGCAATGTTTTTATCTAACTACGTAAAAAAGATATACATACTAGAATTCGGATCTACTGTAAAAGCTGATCAACAAAATCAAGATCTAATTCAAAAGACAGGAAAAGCTGAAATAATCACTAATGCTAAGGTGATAAAGATTCAAGGCAAAACATTAGTAGATTCAATAGTTTATCAAAACACACAATCAAAAGAAGAAAAGAAAATTGATGTAGAGGGCGTATTTGTAGAAATAGGATATTCACCAGCCACAGCTTTTGTAAAAGACTTAGTAAATTTTTCAGAGAGAGACGAAATTGTGACGGACCTAGAAACATATGAAACAAGGACGCCCGGGCTTTTTGCCGCGGGCGATTGTAACGTAAGCAAATACAAGCAAATCATTGCAGCAGCTGGCGAAGGAGCTAAAGCAGCTTTAGCAGCTTACGGATATTTGCAAAAGATTAAGAAATAACAATGTCTAAGATTAAAGAAATTACGGCTCGTGAAATAAAAGATTCAAGACTAAAACCAACGATTGAGGTTGAGCTTGAAACAGAAAAAGGTAGGTTTGTCGCCTCGGTTCCTTCGGGTGCTTCAACTGGTTCGAACGAAGCTTTAGAATTAAGAGACAACGATGGAAGAGGAGTAAGTAAAGCGATTAGGAACATAAATGAAGTTATCGCTCCGAAATTAAAGAATTTAAATCCCGAGAATCAAAAAGAAATTGATAAGTTAATGATTGATTTAGATGGGACAGAAAACAAGTCAGTTTTAGGAGCCAACGCTATGCTCGCTGTATCTTTAGCAGTATGTCGTGCAGGAGCTGATTTTAAAAAGGTAAGTTTGTATCAACATATATCAGATTTATCGGGTCAAAAGATAGAAAAGGATAAAATGCCTTTTCCAATGTTTAATATATTAAATGGTGGAGCTCATGCAAAAAATGAATTAGAAATTCAAGAGTTTATGATTGTTCCGCAAAAAGAAACATTCGTTGAGAATTTAGTTTTAGGAAGCAAGATATTTTCAAATTTAAAGGATCAAATGCAAAAGAATTTTGGAGAAATTCCTGAAATGGGTGACGAGGGGGGATTTGCAGCTCCGATATCTAAAGCAGAGCAAGCTTTGTATTTGATTAAGTCAGCTTGTGAGGACAATCACGATGTGAAATTTGCATTAGACTGTGCTGCTTCCGAATTTTACAAAGACGGAAAATACCATTTAGAGGGTAGAGAATTAACAAGAACAGAATTAATCGAATTTTACAAAAATCTAGCAAATACATTTCCTTTAATTTCTATTGAAGATCCTTTTTCAGAAGATGATTGGGAAGGATTTAAAGAAATCACAAAAGAATTATCCCCAAAGATTACAATAATCGGTGACGACCTAACAACGACTAATATTAAAAGAATAAAGGAAGCACATACTAAGTTAGCTTGTAATGGGGTGATATTGAAATTGAATCAAATTGGAACGGTATCTGAAACGATAGAAGCCTCTAATCTAGCTAAATCATTCGGCTGGAAAACGATTGTAAGTCATAGGTCAGGAGAAACAATGGATGACTTTATCGCTGATTTGTCCGTAGGAATTAGGGCGGATTTCTTAAAATCCGGAGCTTCTTCGAAAGATGAAAGGATGGTAAAATACAATCGTCTATTACAAATTGAACAAGAATTAAAATGAGTAAGATATATCTCCAACGTCATTTAAAATCACAATGGAATTTAGAAAACAAATTTACCGGATGGACGGACGTGCCGTTATCGCAAGAAGGCATTGAAAACGCAGGAAAAGTTGCCGGAGATCTTACGGGTTTAAATATCGATAAAGTATATACCTCTCCTCTAATTAGGAATAAAGAAACGGTTTCTTTGATATTAAAAAATCTTGAAAAAGAAAATACACCAGTTGTTATCGATAAAGCCCTAGACGAAAGAAATTATGGAGAAATACAGGGATTGAATAAAGATGAGGTAAAGAAAAAGTACGGTGAAGATCAAGTTCAATTATGGCGCAGAAGCTATACTATAGCTCCGCCAGGAGGAGAAAGCGGAAAAGATGTTTATGAAAGGGCAGTACCATTTTTTAAAGAATACATTGAAAAAGATTTAAAAGATGGAAAAGATGTTTTGGTGGTTGCTAGTCATAATTCTTTGAGGGCAATTGTGAAATATATGGAAAATATTCCCGATGAAGAATTCAGTGATTTGGAAATTCCTTTCGGAGGGTTGAAAAAGTATGATTTTGACGGAAAAACGTATAAAAAATTGCAATAATTAATTTATGTAATATAATCAAATATTAATATAATAGTAATTAACTTAATTAAATTGTTGCATTGTTGTATTGCTAAAACGATAGTCCCGAATTTACCAATTAAACATTAAACAATTTAAGAATAAAAAAATGTCTAAGTTGAGCTTTTTAAAAAGCATAAACAAGAACATAGCCCTAGCAGTAGTAGCTGTGGTGGGTATCGTGATAGTTGCCGGTTTGATAGCGCTTAACCAATCTGGAAAGATTAATCTTTCAGTTTTGGGAATTGGTATGTCAAACGACCAAATAGCTAAAAAGGCTGTAGATTACATCAACAACAACCAATTAGCTGCAAGTACAGCTTCATACACAGCTGTTTCTTCAGAAAGTGGACTTGTTAAGGTAAAGATAAAGATAGGAACAAGCGAATTCGATTCATATGTTTCAAAAGATGGAAAGTTTTTATTCCCAACATCTTTTGATATGGACGAGAAGAAAGAAGGAGACCAGAACACTACAACTGATCCAGTTGATACAAAAGAAAGTTGCGATAGCATGACCAAAACAGACAGCCCACAATTAGAGATATATGTTGTGAGCAGATGTCCATACGGATTGCAAATGCAAAGAGCAGCTGCTGATGCAGTAAACAGTGTTCCAGAATTAGCTAAGTATATAAGAGTCTTGTACATGGGTGCTGTTTCTGGAAATACAATAACATCAATGCACGGAGATGAAGAAGCTCAAGAAAACTTAAGACAGATTTGTTTAAGAGAAGAACAACCAACAAAATATTGGCCATACGTCGCTTGCCAAATGAAATCAGGAGATACAGCTGGTTGTGAAAAATCAACAGGAGTTGATTCAGCAAAGTTAAAATCTTGTACAACAACACCAAGCAAAGGAGTAGCATATGCTAAAAAGGATTTTGATTTGAACGACAAGTACGGTGTTTCTGGATCACCAACATTAATGATGGGTGGATCTGATATCTCAGAGACCGGTTTTGGAGGAAGGTCTTCCGATGCTGTTAAAACAATGATTTGTTGCGCATCTAACAATCAACCAAGTTTCTGTTCAAAGACGTTGAATACAGCTGCCGCTGCATCCTCGTTCTCTGAAACATACGCAGATTCTGGTGCTGCTCCAAGCAGTGGAAGCCCAAGTTGCGGTCAATAATATATTAACTAACAAAAAGTCCCCTTAAAATGACAAAAGTTTATTCAACACCAACTTGTGTTTATTGTAAAACTCTAAAAGGATATCTTGAGAAGAATAATATAAAGTTTGAAGACATAGATGTGTCTAAAGACGAAAAAGAACTTCAAAAGATGATAAAGGATTCTGGCCAGATGGGAGTTCCCGTGGTTGATATCGATGGGGAAGTAATAGTTGGTTTTGATAAAGAGAAAATAGATAAATTATTAAAAATATCATAATCTTATGGCAAAAAAAGTAGTTGCTATAAACGGTTTTGGTAGAATAGGCAGGCACGTTTTTAGAAGAATTATAGCCAGCAGGGGGGACCTTGTAGTGGCTGCTATAAACGATTTGACTGATACTAAAACCTTAGCTCATTTAATAAACCACGATTCTATTTACAAGCTCGGTGAATACGAAAAAGAATTTGGTTATTCAGACGATACAATATTCATTCAAACAGATTTAGGAAAAACAGATTTCAAGGTTTTTGCAGAAAAAGATCCTGAGAAATTACCTTGGAAAGAATTAGGAATAGATATAGTAATCGAATGCACAGGATTATTCACCGATTATGAAGGAGCTAAAAAACACATTAAAGCCGGAGCTAAAAAGGTAATCATTTCAGCGCCAGCAAAAGAAAAGACAACTCCAGGATTTGTATTAGGAGTAAATGTTGATGAGTTCGATTCTTCGAAAGTAGATATTATGGATATGGGATCTTGCACAACAAATTGCGTAGCCCCTATCTCCAAAGTATTGAATGATAACTTTAAGATAGTGAAAGGCTTTATGACTACAATTCATAGCTACACTAATGACCAAAAGATTTTAGACGCACCTCATAAAGATTTAAGAAGATCAAGAGCGGCCGGGGTGAATATGATACCAACGAGTACGGGAGCCGCAAAAGCAATAGGAAAGATGATTCCAGAATTAGATGGAAAATTAGATGGTATTTCCGTAAGAGTTCCAACGCCAACAGTTTCTTTGCTAGACTTAATCGTTGAAGTCGAAAAATCAGTAAGTAAAGAAGAAGTCAACGAAGCTTTCAGAAAAGCTGCAAAAGGAGATATGAGAGGAATCTTAAGAGTAGAAGATAGACCATTAGTTTCATCTGATTTTATCGGTGATTGCTATTCGGCCATTGTAGACTCAGAAGAAACAATGGTGAATAAGAATATGATAAAAGTTATTGCTTGGTACGATAACGAATGGGGATACAGTTGTAGGCTAGCGGAATTTGCAGAATTTGTCGGTGGTAAGATGTAAGATTGAAGATATATAACAAAGAGCCAGGATATCCTGGCTCTTTTTATGTAAAGTAAAAGCGCTCTCTGTTAGGAAAGCGCTATGGTCCTCTCGCTCGAAGGCAAGTGACTTTCTAGCGGTAACGGCGGCAGCCGTAGGTTGGGCAGACATCGTGAGCGGATGAGATAGGGGCCGAAGGAGGAAGGGGGGCGCTGTAAGAAACAGCCTTGACTGGAGGAGTCTTTGCTGTCTTCTCGACAGCATCAAGTCTCCTTTCAAGGGCCGCTCTCTTAGCGGATTCTTCCTTAGCATCCTTCACAGCTTGCTCGGCCTTTGCCCAAGCAGCCTCTGCCCACGTCTTGGCAGTTTCAGCCGTCTTAGCTGTTGGGCCGAGAGCAGTCGCTGCTTCGAGGGCTTTCTTTGCCGCTTCGTTGGCTTCGGTAGCCAATTTCTTGGCGTCCTCGATAGCCACGTTTTCGGCAATGATCGCCGCTCGAACTTTCGTCCGAAGGTCTTCGACAGCCTTCATGGCTGCCGCAGACTCTTCCTTGGCCGCGTTGGCTGCGACTGTTGCTGCGTCCGCTTTCGCGTCAGCAGCCTTTGCAGTCGCTGACGCTGCGTTGGCTGTAGCAACAGCCGTGCTTGCGTTCGTGTTGGCAGTGTCGGCCTTGACGTTGGCCGTGTTGGCCACGCTGTAGGCCTGGCTCGCGTACTCAAGTGCCAACTCCGGATTGCTCCGAATTAGCACATTTCCCGCGCTTACCTTCACCGACGCCACAGGACTGGACAGAGCCTCTTTCATCTGTGTCCGAGTCTCTTCTCCGCCGATCATGCTGAGCACACGCTCAGCTTCCCGACGGGTCTCTACGTCGTCGCTGGTCAAGGATTTCTCGACGATTTCCTTGACCGCCGCCTTGTCGTTCTTCATCAACTCAAGGCGTGCCGCCTTGACCACTTCAGGATCCTTGTCCTTCAGCTTCTTGATGTTGTCCGCGATTGGCGTTGCCGGCGTTGCCGTGCTCACCGCCTTGCTTCCACTTCTCAATCCGTAGATCAAGCAGAGAACAACGACAATGGTGCCACCAGTGATCCACATCATTCTTCGACTCATGATACTTCTCCTTTTCGCTAGGTTGATTACGAGGACTGTCTAGGGCACTTGCCCCAGAATTCCAGCGCTCGTTTTCTTATGTGCTTACTCCGGTATTATATCACAACCATAGAATATGTCAATAGGTGAAAGGATAATTAAGTATGGTATTTTTTCTTTTTTACAAAAGGGGTATAATAGAATGAATATGGTGGTAAAATAAGTAAATATATATTATGGATAAAATACCAATTGAAGTTTCAGCTAGACATGTTCATTTGTCTAAAAATGATTTAGAAAAGCTTTTTGGATCTGACTACGAACTTAAAGTTTTTAAACAACTTACGCAACCCAGCGATTTTGCTGCGAAAGAAACAGTTGATATATCTGTTGGCGGTAAAACAATTAAGAGCGTTAGGGTAGTCGGACCGTTAAGACAAAAAACACAAATTGAAATTAGTAAAACTGATTCATTTTCTCTTGGGGTTAATCCTCCGATTAGGTTATCAGGTGATTTAGATGAATCGTTGGGCGTTAAATTGATCGGACCAAAAGGAGAAGTTGATTTATCAGAAGGTTTGATCGTTGCTAAGCGTCATTTACATTGTGCGACATCGGAAGCTAGTGAATTGGGAATAAAAAACGGTGATAGAGTTTCTGTAGAGGTTAATAGTACAAGGCCAGTTGTTTTTAATGAGGTTTTAGTAAGAGTTAGAGACGACTATAGTCTTTGTTTACATTTAGATACAGACGAAGGAAATGCAGCTGGATTAGATAGAACCGGCAAAGGTGTAATTGTGAAATAATATGATTTTAGTTTTAAACTGTGGTAGCCAGTCGTTAAAATGGAAACTGTTTGATAAAGATTTTAAGCTAATTAAAAAGAACAAGCTTGAGATTTTAGATTCCAATAAATATGAAGAGGGGATAAAAGAAGAACTTTTAAAGTTAAAAGATGATAAAATTGATTTAATAGGGCACAGAGTAGTGCATGGAAAGGATATTTTTAGAGATTCGGTAAGAATTACAGACGAAGTAGTGAGTAAATTAGAATCATTGAGTTATCTAGCTCCTTTGCATAACCCTTTTAATGTTTTAGGTATTATCGCTTGTTCGAATGTTTTTAACGGAGTTACGCAAGTTGCTGTTTTCGATACAGAATTTTTTAAAGATTTGCCAGAACATGCATATACGTATGCTTTACCAAAAGAGATTGTAAAAGAATTCGGATACAGAAGATATGGTTTCCACGGAATTTCTCACGAATACGTTGCTAAAAAAGCGTCAGAGATTATTAAAAAGCCATTCGAAAAGTTAAAGATTATCACATGTCACTTGGGTGGAGGATCGAGTGTCACAGCTATTAAAAATGGAAAAGCTGTTGATACTTCAATGGGCTTTACACCAATGCAAGGATTAGTGATGATGACAAGAGCAGGGGATATGGATTTTGGAATTGTTTTAGAGCTTGCACATTAGGTTTGGAAAAAACAAATGAGATATTGAATAAAGAGTCGGGGATTAAAGGAATTTGCGGTAATGGAGAGATGTTGGAAGTTTTAAAAAAAGTAGAAGCAGGAGATCAAAAAGCAAAATTAGCATTTGATGTTTTTGTCTATTCAATTAAGAAATATATAGGGGCATATTACGCGATTTTAGGAGGATGCGACGTGTTAGTTTTCACAGGATCTATTGGCTCGGGACTTGAAATAACAAGAAACACAATTTGTAAAGATTTAGATATTTTAAAGAAAACAAAAGTGTTGGCCATAGAAACCGACGAAGAGCTAGCTATAGCTCAAAAGATTATTAATATATAAAGCTATGGAAAAGCAAAAGGGTTTTACAATAGTTGAATTAATAGTGGTTATAGCCATAATAGCCATTTTAGCCGGTATAGTAATAGTAAACGCTACCTCATATGTTCAAAAATCTAGAGTAGCGAGTATAAAAATGCAATTATCTAATTTGATGGTTGACGCTACTAAATATTTTGAACAAAATAGCACTTACAGTGGTTTTTGTAATAGCTCAGACGCCAAAGCCGTGATAACTGGTATGTATTTTAATACCAATTTAGGTGCTGGCGGTTGTGTAGATCCAGGAGGATTCTATAGTAATCCCGGATACGCTGTTAATTTTGGTACGACCAGTAATGGTGGCTGGGTGGCTTGTGCTAATATTCCTCCTGGTCCGACTCCTCCAACTTCTTGGTGTGTTGATTCTAATGGAGCGAAGAAGCTAGAAACGGATATGGGAAGCAATGGTTACTGTTATTGGTCTCTCATAAACGGATCTTGTTTGTAATTAAATAATTTAAAAAGTAAATGGAAAAACCTCAAAAAAACATTCTTTGGTTTTCGGAAATAGGAATAGAAGATGTTCCTAAGGTCGGTGGTAAAAACGCTTCTTTGGGCGAAATGATAAAAACAATAGTTCCACAGGGCGTAAGTGTGCCTAATGGTTTTGCTACAACATCCGATGCATATTTTTACTTCCTACAATCAACCGGATTGGATAAAAAGATAGAAGAAACCTTGAAAGATTTAGATGTAACCGATATTGGTCAGTTACAAAGAAAAGGAAAAGAAATTAGAGAGCTGATTTTAAATTCAAGATTACCCGAAGATTTAGAAAAAGATATATTGATTGCATACAAAGAACTTTCTCAAAAATATGCGGTTGAAGCCACAGATGTGGCTGTAAGGTCTTCAGCTACCGCCGAAGATTTACCAGGAGCTTCTTTCGCTGGTCAACAAGAAACATATTTAAATATTGTGGGAGACGAAAATGTTTTAGAAGCAGTTAAGAAATGTTTTGCTTCTTTGTTTACCGATAGGGCTATTGTGTATAGGAAAGATATGGGATTCTCTCATGAAGTTGTAGGATTGTCAGCTGGTGTTCAAAAAATGGTAAGGTCTGATCTCGGAGCCTCGGGTGTAATGTTTTCTTGCGATACTGAATCAGGATTTGGCGACGTAGTTTTAATTAACGCTAGTTATGGCTTAGGCGAAAATGTTGTGCAGGGAAAAGTAGAACCAGACCAATACTATGTTTTCGAAACTACTCTTAAAAAAGGATTCAATCCAGTTATTGAAAAAAAGATTGGAAGTAAATTGATTAAAATGGTTTACGGTTCAAATCCTAAAGTTCCTACAAAGAATATTCCAGTTCCATTAAAAGAAAGACAAAAGTTTGTTTTGAATAACGAAGAAATATTGAGTTTAGCTAAATGGTCTGTGATTATCGAAGACCATTACCATAAATCAATGGATATGGAATGGGCTAAAGATGGAAGAGACGGAAAACTATACATCGTTCAAGCTAGACCAGAAACGGTTCAAAGCAAAAAAGATTTGAAAGTGTTAGAAGATTACGTTTTAGATAAATCAAAAGCAAAAAAGATTGTTGCTGTTGGTTTGAGTGTGGGAAGTAAGATAGGAAGCGGAAAAGCTAACAAGATAATGAGTGCGAAGGATATTGATAAGTTTAAAAAAGGAGAAGTTTTGGTAACCACAGCGACTGATCCAGATTGGGTGCCGGCTATGAAGCTAGCTTCAGCCATTGTTACAAATTCTGGTGGGAGAACTTGTCACGCTGCAATAGTAGGTAGGGAATTAGGAGTTCCGGTAATTGTTGGAGCTAACAACGCGACAAAAGTTATCAAACAAGGACAAGCTATCACAATTGATTGTTCTCAAGGAGAAGAAGGTAAAGTTTATGATGGAATTATTCCTTTTGAAATTAAGAAGACAGACATATCTAATATTGCTAAAACAAAAACAAAGATATTAATGAATGTGGGAGAACCTTCTAACGCATTCAATTTGAGCTTTATTCCAAACGACGGAGTAGGCTTAGCTCGCGAAGAGTTCATCATAGCTAATGAAATTAAAGTTCATCCTTTAGCTTTGATAAACTACAAATCTCAAAAGCCAGCTTTAAAGAAAAAGATAGATGCATATACATTAGGATACGACGACAAAGTCCAATTCTATATCGATAAACTAGCTGAAGGAATCGGAATGATTGGAGCTGCTTTCTATCCAAAGCCGGTAATTGTTAGATTTTCAGATTTCAAAACAAATGAATACAGATCTTTAGTCGGTGGAGAGTTGTACGAACCAGAAGAAGAAAACCCAATGATAGGATTTAGAGGCGCCTCTAGGTATTATGATAAAAGATTTAAAGATGCTTTTATATTAGAATGTAAAGCTATTAAAAAAGTACACGAGGAATTTGGTTTAACTAACGTAATACCAATGGTTCCTTTTTGTAGGACGTTAGACGAAGGAAGAAATGTTATTAAAATCCTAGAAGAAAACGGATTAAAGCAATCTAACGGATTAAAAGTGTATGTTATGTGCGAGATCCCAGCTAATGTAATTTTAGCTGAAAAGTTTCTAGAAATATTTGATGGATTTTCAATTGGTTCAAACGATTTAACTCAATTAGCTTTAGGATTAGATAGAGATAATTCAGGATTATCTTCAATCGGGAACGAAAAGAACGAAGCGGTCAAAGAGCTTATTGAAGAAGCCATAAGAGTATGTCAGAATAATAATAAATATATTGGAATATGTGGACAAGGTCCTTCAGACTTTCCAGATTTCGCGCAATTTCTTGTAGAGAGGGGGATTGAATCTATCTCTTTAAATCCTGATTCTGTTTTAAAAACGAAAATAGCGATAGCAGAAACTGAAAAAAAGTTAAACACAAAATGAGAATAGAAGGAGAACCATCAAATAGTGATGCAGAACGATCACAGGAAGTTGAAAGACCTGAAGTCCTTTATAGAGCTTTTACCGTAGATCCAAATGATTTGTCCGTCGATATCGCGAGTAAACCTCTTGTACCTGGTAAAGTTAATAAAGAAGATCCAACAAAAATCAGTGATGGTAATGAATTGGGAGTTTACATGTCTACGAATAGGTCAATGGTAGAAACAGCATACACACATTCGGTGGTTAAAGGTTTAATACTGGAGTCTCCTAAGTATAATGATCGTGGTTCGGTAATAAATTTTATATCTTTACCACAGTGTGGTGTGGTTGTAGAGATTAATACCAAGGATTTACCGATAAGGCGTCCGAAAATTACACAAACACTTCAGGGCGTTTATAACAATGGGTTTAAGGGAGATGAATGGATAGCTGATGAGGTTTCAAATGAACATTATAAAATTGTAAAATTGATGCTTACTACTGCACACAAATCAGAAAAATTTTCAGTTGAGGTTAAAGAGGAAAAAGGTGAAGGGTTAGAAGAAGGAATCAAAAAAATTAAAGAGGAGGCGGAAAGGAGAAAAAAAGACGCCGAAGAATTCAAAACTTTTTTAGAAGATACGGATAGTGACGTGAGATTAAGCGATCTTCGTTTAAGGCGGAAATGGGAACAGTATTTAAAAATTAAGAGAGAAGCGGAAAAAGAAAATAGTAAATAATGTTCAATAATATGTACGATATAATAACATTTGGTTCAGCGACAAAAGATATTAATCTAAAATCTAAAGCCTTTAAAGTTTTAAAAGACAACAAAGATTTTGTAACAGGTGAAGGCCTTTGTTTAACATTAGGATCTAAAATTGATATTGATGAAATAAGGTTTACTTCAGGCGGTGGTGGAACGAACACAGCAGTTTCTTTTGCAAAACAAGGACTAAAGACAGCCTATTGCGGAATGGTTGGCGACGATGAAGTTGGTAGAGAGATAATACAAGAATTGAAATCTTTCAAAGTAGATACGGGATTAGTTTTAAAAACAAAAGATAAATCAACAAATACTTCAGTCATCATCTCTAATAGCGGAGAAGACGATAGAACGATATTAGCGTATAGAGGGGCGGCCGGTTTAATGGATAAGAATAATATTCCATGGAATAAATTAAAAACAAAATGGATTTATCTAGCTCCTTTATCTGGAAAGCTTTGCGAAGCTTTTGAGGATATAGTTAATTTTGCTGCTGAGAATAAAATAAAAATTGTCGTTAATCCTTCGAGCACGCAACTGTCTATGCCGATTGAAGATTTAGCAAGGATATTAAAGAAAGTTGATATTTTAATATTAAATCAAGAAGAAGCGTCTTACTTAACAAAGATTTCTTTTCATGATGAATTAGAAATATTTAAGAAAATCGATGAGATGTGTCCCGGGGTAGCTGTTATGACAAAAGGGGGAGAGGGCGTTATTGTTTCTGATGGTGAATACTTGTATATGGCTAAACCAAATCCAGAAAGAAAAATAGTAGATACAACCGGAGCTGGCGATTCGTTTTCTGCAGGATTCCTTTCAGATTACATTAGATACGAGGGAGATATAGAAAAAGCTATACAATTTGGTTTAGCTAATTCCGAAGCCAATCTTTTAGAAATTGGAGCTAAAACAGGAATCTTAGACAAGAATGCTAAGATAAACAGGGTGCAAGTTACAAAGCAACTATGCTCAGATAACAATTTATGTATAACAAAATAAAAAGCTCGATAATTATCGAGCTATAGATTAACTGATCGGAAGTCTATATCATCTTCTTTTTCTCTATTCGGAATATCTGCAAGACGCCCTTCGCCCTGTTTAGAATCTATATTTTTGATTAGCTTATAGCTGAATTTAACCACCTCTGGATTACTCGGCTTGTATAGTCTTCCTAATATCATCCATGCACGGTTTTCATTAATTGCGTTGATCGCTATCTTTCTTCCTTCCCCACAGAACCAAAAAGTGTTCATAGCCAATCTCCTTTGTGTGATTGGAAAGAGCTGATATATTACTAAAATATAACAATAGATTTAAATAGTCAATTATTATGAAAAACTTAAAGTCATATTTTCAAAAAGCTAAAGAAGAAAAGTTTGCTATTGGGCAATTCAACTTTTCTGATTTTACTCAATTGAAAGCGGTTACTAATACAGCCCAGAAAACAAAATCCCCAATTATTCTAGGAACCTCAGAGGGTGAAAGTAAATTCTTTGGATTAGAAGAAGCAGTTGCCTTGAGAGATGTTTTGAGAAAGAAATTAGGAATTGCTGTGTTTTTAAATCTTGATCACGGCAAATCATTTGAATATTTAAAACAAGCGATTGATGCTGGATACGATATGGTACATTTTGACGGTTCAAAGTTATCTCTAGAAGAGAATATTGAGAAAACAAAAGAAGTTGTAAAATATGCAAAATGGAGAGGAGTTTTAGTAGAGGGCGAAGTTGGAAAAATCGGAACCGATTCTTCAAAACTCTACTCTGAAAAGTTTGAAATCAAAGAAGAGGATCTAACTAAAGTTAATGAAGCCAAAGAATACGTAGAAAAGACAGGAGTTGATTTGTTAGCAGTGAGTATCGGAAACTTTCACGGAATTGAAGTTTCAGGGATTGATCCTAATTTAAGGCTAGATCTTTTAGGAAATATACAAAAGACAATACCAAATACAGATTTAGTTTTACACGGTGGATCTGGAACCCCTGAAGATGATATTAAAGGAGCTATTAACCTAGGAATCGTAAAGATTAATATCAACACAGAGTTAAGACTATCTTTCTCTGGAAATTTAAGAAGGGCATTGCAAGAAAATATGGAAGAGGTTGTACCGTACAAGTTTTTGCCTCAAGCTCAAGCTGCAGTAGAAAAAACAGTGAACTTTAAGATAGGACTATTCGGAAGCGAAAACAAAGCCTAGCTATTTACAATTTTTAAGATATAATATATATTATTAGTATTAGTTAAAAACTGAGCTTTAGCTCGTTTTTTAATAAAAACATATGGCTAAAATAAAATTAGAAAGAGAAAAATGTATAGGTTGTGGTTCTTGCCAGGCCCTATGCTCAAAATATTTTGAGCTAATAGATGACGGTAAATCACACATAATAAACGCAGTAAAACAAGAAGTAGAAGAGTTAGAAGTAGAAAAGATTGAATGCGCCGAAGCAGCTTCTGATGCTTGTCCTGCATTGTGCATACATATAGAAAAATAACATGATTAAATTAACAGCGAAAATTAGAAAGGAAATGGGCAAAAAAGTAGAAGCCCTAAGATCTGCCGGTTTGATACCAGCAGTGATTTATGGTCACAAGGTGGCTAATGTTTTGGTTGAATTAGATTACAAAGAATTCCAAAAAGTTTTTAAAGAAGCTGGAGAAAGCTCTTTAATCGAACTTTCGATAGAAGGTGAAAAAGAAAAGAGACCAGTTTTGGTTCACGAGATACAAAAAGATCCAGTAAGCGATTTAATTACTCACATCGATTTTTTCCAAGCTTCATTAAAAGAAGAAGTAGAAGTTGCTGTTCCTTTGGTATTTGAAGGTGTGTCTCCAGCCGAAAAAGATTTAGGAGCCACTTTATTAAGAAATATTTCCGAAATTCAAGTAAAAGCTTTACCTCAAAATCTTCCTCACGAAATTAAGGTAAATATTGAAAACCTTAAGACATACGGTGATCACATCTTAATTAAAGATTTAATTTTACCAAAAGATGTTAAGATTACTCGTGGAGCAGATGAGATGGTGGCTTCAGTAGCTCAACCTCAAAACGTTGAAGCGGATCTAGAAACTCCTATAGAAGAAAAGGTAGAAGACGTAGAGAAAGTAGAAAAGGAAAAGAAAGAAGATGTTGTTGTAGACGAGCCGAAAGAAGAGAAGAAGTAAAAGTAAATATACAAGACCCCGAAAGGGGTCTTTTCTTTTTGAGCAAAAAAGGTAATAATAGAGGTATGAATAAGGTAATTAAAATAATTGCTTTTCTTTTACTGTCGGTTTTTTTTGCTGTCCCTGTTTTGGCTGAAGATTTAGGTCAGACTTGTGCTCAAGTTACAGAATCAAATACCGGATGTCCTAATCTATCTACAGCAGATTGTAGGAAGCTTTTAGAGCAATGTGCTGACTACTATGATAAGCAATCAACACAAATATCAGAAGATCTTACAAAAACCACTCAACAAAAAAACACTCTACAAAACCAGGTCAGTTCTTTGAAGAAAAAGATACAAGGTTTAGAATATCAAATTAGTCAAAGTAACTTAATGGTTAAGGATCTTAACTATCAGATAGATGATACTAAAGATTCAATTGATAAAACATCAAATCAAATTGAGGATTCACAGTCTCAATTAGCTGGAATATTAAGATCTCTATACGAAGAAGATAAAAAGCAATCAGTAGAAATATTGCTTGAAGGCAATCTCTCTGATTTCTTTAGTAACTTAGCGTATCTTGAGGGATTAAATTCTAAGGTAAGCGATCTTTTGGAAAGCACAAAAGATTTAAAATCATATTTAGAGGGTCAAAAGAATAAAATGGATGGGGAAGTAGACCAATTACAAAAAACCATAGCATTCCAAAGCCTTCAAAAGAAAGAAAACGAAAGCAATAAAAAAGAGCAAGAAAAGTATCTTAAGTTAACAGAGGCCCAGTATCAAGCTCAATTAAAAGAAAAGACGGAAACAGAACAAAAGGTAGCCAAGATAAAAGCTAGATTGTTCCAAATGGTCGGTGTGTCTAAAGTTCCTACCTTTGGAGAAGCTTTAGAGGTTGCAAAAACAGCAGCAGCTTTGGTTGGAATAAGACCAGCATTTCTTTTAGCTATTATTAGCCAAGAATCGGCTATCGGCAGAAACGTAGGACAGTGTGTGTTAGTAGATGCTAGCACTGGTGCTGGTAAAAAGATTTCCACGGGAGCGCCGATTATAAGAGTAATGAAACCAGGAAGAGACACTACGCCGTTTATGTCCATTACAGCTGCTCTTGGAAAAGATCCGTATAAAACGCCTGTTTCTTGTTGGATACCAGCATATTCTCGTGGATCGCCAACTGGTTGGGGAGGAGCAATGGGTCCAGCCCAATTTATTCCTTCAACGTGGAATCTATTCGCCGATAGACTAAAAACATTATTAGGAGTTTCGGCAGATCCTTGGGCCATAAAAGATTCATTTACAGCATCTGGGTTGTATCTTGCTGATCTAGGAGCTACAGCTAAAACAATGGCCACAGAAAAAGCCGCAGCTTCAAGATATTACGGTGGATCATCAGCATACGCGAGTAGCGTTTATAGAAGAGCGACCTGCATACAAGGGTTTATAGATAACGGAACGATGTCAACTGATTGTCAGGGATTAATATTCTAATCTAAACGGAAAGACCGCCATTAGGCGGTTTTTGTTTGCGTTGTAGATAATTGACAATAACTTATTGTTATGATAAATTATTACTAGTTGATGAGGCAAGGGGAATCTGTAGAGCCAACCTGGAGTTCGCTCCAGCAAGGGTCCAGTTAATGGCTCGGGACTAAGC